>Ga0213868_10000004_pt1 | contig 185381 bp, 192 predicted proteins | sample PICome_9_FD_160087 | JGI IMG/M metagenome (GOLD analysis project Ga0213868, IMG submission 160087) | Coastal seawater microbial communities near Pivers Island, North Carolina, United States - PICO127 | ecosystem: Environmental > Aquatic > Marine > Coastal | place: USA: North Carolina... | reverse complement strand
CTGCTAAAGCGTAGTTGTCGTTATTTGCAACTAAATTTTTTGTAGTATGTTTTACAAGAATTACCACAATCTTGGCATGCGCTTCGGAGTCCAGTAGAAATGTCGAACCCTGTTCGCCCCCATGGGGTAACGGATTATACATTATCTATTTGTTTTTGATGAATTTTTAAGAATTCTGCCTTGGTTTCGCTCCCAATCTCTTTTTTTAATATCCTGCCTTTGATCTCGAATCTTCTTACCTTTGCCTGTAGATATATCACATTTAATAAGATTATCCTTCCAGTACATTGAAGTCATAATAATTGTGAGATTCTTTTCACCTTTGAGCTTTTGAAGTTGAGCGATTTCTTTCTTTTTTAAAAGCAGTTTTCTTGTCCTAATTGGATCCACATCAAAGTTTTTTAAAGATGATGGAGGATCGATTTTTACACCAAACAACCATGCCTCATCTTTCTTAAATGTCACATAGCTATTTTTAACATCTATTTTTTTTTCTCTTAATGATTTTACTTCCCAACCTTCAAGCACCATACCAGCTTGATACGATTCTCCTAGAGTATAGTTTCTCGCTGCTGTTTTATTCCTTACAATTAGACTGGAATTATCTTTAGACATATCTTTATTATGTCTTTTGGTACATCATGTGCAACTAAAACATAATAAAAATTGGATATTAATAATATAAAATCAACATACGGGTATATTGGATTTATACCATTTGCAATATTTTCTATTATTCCATGGATATTTGGACCAAGTTTTGCATATATATCAATTAAAATGCAGCTTTTTTATGGCGCTATAATTTTAGCTTTTTTGGGTGGGATGGCATGGGGTTGGCGAGACGATCAGCCGAGGCAGAGTCTAAATCTTTCTGTAGGAATAATTTTTAGTCTTATGGCAATGTTAATACTTGTTTTGACCTTTCTTGAATCAACACTTATTGCGCTTTTGATTTCTATTGCTAGCTTCCAATTTTTTTATTACTTTGAAAAATCTTCACATGATTTTCAATATAGACACAATGATTATAAAAAATTTAGAAAAATGCTGTCTCTATTAGTATCTATAAGTTTTTTGTTATCATTTGCATATTGGATTAATCCTTACACTAACCCTATTTAAAAAATAAATATTATGGAAATAAACAAACAACTCAAATCTCATGGATCATGGATTGGAAAATGGACATTTGTTCTTGCAGCAAGTGGTTCAGCAGTTGGACTAGGAAATATATGGGGGTTTCCTTACAAGGCTGGAACAAATGGTGGAAGCGCTTTTGTTCTTATATACCTTGCATGCATTCTAATGATTGGTCTCCCAATAATGATAAGCGAAATTGTTATTGGACGAAGGGCTGGAAATAGCCCAGTTAATGCAATGAGACGAATTGCCATCGATTCTAATACCACTTCTTTATGGAGATTTGTTGGCTGGAGCGGAATATTAGCAGGCGTTTTGATTCTTTCTTTTTATAGTGTAATTGCTGGAATATGTTTAAATTATATATTTATATCCGCGACTTCCTTGGGTTCAATGAGCTCACCCGACCAATTTGCTAAAGTCATATCTTCACCTTTTAATTTATTATTCTGGCATACCATATTTATGATTTTTACTGCTCTGATTGTTTCAGCCGGTATCAAAGATGGAATTGGAAGAATGGTTAAAATTTTAATGCCGATGCTTGGATTATTGATGATATTCATGGTGATGTACGCGATGATTAATGGTGATTTTGATAAAGCTATTAAATTCTTGTTTGCTCCTGATTTTTCAAATGTAACATCAGATACTCTTCTTCAAGCTATGGGCCAGGCTTTCTTTAGTTTAGGTTTAGGCATGGGTTCAATAATGGCTTATGGAGCTTATATGGCTAAAGACCAAGATATTGTGAGTAATTCTGTCTCTGTAGCATCTCTAGATACTATGGTAGCTATTCTTGCAGGTATTGCTATCTTTCCAATCATTTTTGCCTTCAATTTAGAGCCAAATAGCGGCCCTGGTCTTGTATTTGTTTCAATGTTGTCTGCATTCAATCAAATGCAATTCGGTCAATTCATAGGTCCACTTTTCTTTGTTTTGCTTTCAATTGCAGCGCTTAGCTCTTCGATATCATTGCTTGAGCCTGGAGTTGCATATTTATCAGAGGAAGGAATATTATCAAGAAGAAAATCTGCTGGAATGATTTCTCTTATTGCATGGATTCTAGGAATCGGTTCAGCTCTAAGTTTTAATGTTTGGTCTGATTTTAAGTTTATATCTGACAGAAATTTTCTTGATTCAGTCGAGTTTATAACCAATCAATTATTGCTTCCATTGGGCGGTATGTTTATTGCAATATTTGTAGGTTGGTTTATGAAGAAATCATTAATTAAGGATGAAATTGGAGAAATTAATCCTATCTTATTTGGCTTATGGCTATTTTTTATAAAATATATTGCTCCAACTGGGGTTGCTCTAGTTATTTTCTTTCAATTCTTCCCAATTTAAATGGCAAGGAAGATTTCTTATTCAAGAACTAGCAGTAAACCTATAGATGAAGTTTTTAATATAATATCTAACTACTCAAACTATAAAAACTTTATTCCAGGTTGCACTAATTCAGAAATAATTAGCACTGAGAAAAATTCACAGATCGGAAAACTTCAATTTGAAATACTTGGAAAGAAATACACTATAGAGTCTAGAAACATTCAAGATGAATATAATTTAAAAATGGAGCAAATTTCCGGGCCTTTTGATGCTTTCAATGGTTCGTGGAACCTAGAAGAGAATTTGGGAGAGACTGCTATACATTTTAAAGCAGACTTCACCCTTCCTTTTCTAGTTAATGCTGTTACCCCTGATAGCTTAATTGAAAAGCTTTCAGAGACTATAATTGATTCATTCATCTCAAAGCTAACATGATAGTTTTTTTTTCATATTCAACTCCAGGGAAAACATTTCTTCATGAAATTGAAGTTGCTACAGGAACAACAGTAGAGCAACTACTAGATTTAAAAAAAATCAAGAAACTCACTTCTATAATTTCTCCTGGATTTAAGGTAGGAGTAAATAGTGAAATTTTAGATGGAGAATTTAAACCCATCCCAAAAAAGTACAGGCTTAAAGAGGGGGAGAGGGTAGAAATATACAGAGAGCTGACTCAAGACCCAAAAGAAAGGAGAAGGAAGAATATTTAATCTTCTTTTACTGGCTCTTCAACAACCCAGCTATCAACTAATTCATTTTCATCAAAAAATATAGATAGTTTGCGTTTAGTTATTGTTATCTCTCCAACTCTTACAGAATTAAAGTAATCCCACCTTTTATTTTTATGAAATGGATCCATAATTACAGCACTACCAAAGAGAAAATTAACTTGAGTTTTTGTCATACCTTTTTCTAATTTCTCAAGGTCCTTATCTTCAAAAATATTGCCTTGCATAATGGGCACCTTGTATGGTTCAAAATAAGAACAGGATGAAATAATTCCGACTAAAATAATAGACAATATAATTTTTGAATTGATAAGTTGTTTCATGTTCAGGATGGATTATACTTTGTAAAACTATTTAAGTCTGTGACTATCATAATAAATTAGACAAGATTGATATTTAAAAATGCCAAAAAAGAATAAAGAATTACAAAAAGCGGGTCTTAAGGCAACATTGCCTAGGATAAAAATATTAGAAGTCTTAGATTCCAAGGGCCACCTTAGCGCAGAGGATATATATAAAGAGTTAATCTTGCTTGATGAAGATGTAGGACTCGCGACTATTTATCGAGTACTCACCCAATTTGAATCTGCTGGTATTGTTATAAAGCATAATTTTGAAGAGGGTCATGCGGTCTATGAAATTGTTTCTGATGAGCATCATGATCATATGGTCTGTATAGAAACTGGAAAAATTTATGAGTTCCATGATGAAATCATTGAACAAAGGCAGGCTGAGATCGCTAAAAAACAGGGATTTGAAATAGTTGACCATAATATGGTTTTATATGTTAAAAAATTAGAATCATAAATTCTTAAAAACTCTTGAACTAATAATTTGTACCCATATATATCGTGTATAGAGGGAAAATTATGTCCAAAGAAATTAAAACAGATAGTTTAGATTCTCAAGAAGAAAGCATTGAAACCAACGATAGCGTTGAAACCAATGATAGCGTTGAAACAGATAGCTATGAGGAACTTCTTGAAAAAAAAGAAAATCTAGAAAAATTACTTTTAAGAGCTTCTGCTGATCTTGATAATGCAATTAAAAGAACTTCATCCGAGGTAGATAAAGCTCATAAATATGGGGTTGAAAAGCTTTTAAATGAACTTCTTCCAGTGGTTGACAATATGGAGCATGCTTTAGAGAAACTATCAGATGGAGCATCCAAGGAGGACAAAGAGGGTATCGAATTAACTTTAAAGTCTTTTGAGTCTGCTCTTGATAAATTTGGAATGAGACCTATCTATCCAGTTAATGAGCAATTTGATCCAGAAAAACATGAGGCAGTAACTGTTGTGCTTGATAAAGAAAAAGAAGATGGTTTTGTTGGGGATATTTTTCAAAGGGGCTGGGAGCTCCATAACAGAGTTTTAAGACCGGCAAGAGTAACGGTTATAAAAAATTAGAAAAGAGGTAAATTATGTCAAAAATTATAGGAATTGATTTAGGAACAACAAATAGTTGTGTTGCAGTCATTGAAGGACAACAGCAGAAAGTTATTGAAAATGCTGAAGGTGGAAGAACCACCCCATCAGTTATCGCGTACACAGAACAAGATGAGGTTTTGGTTGGAATGCCAGCCAAAAGACAGTCAGTCACAAATCCTGAAAATACTTTGTATGCTATCAAGCGTCTTATAGGAAGAACATTTGATGACAAGGTCGTTAAAAAAGATGCAGATATGGTTCCTTATAAAATAATCAAAGCTGATAATGGCGATGCTTGGGTTGAGGCTGCAAATAAAAAACTTGCACCTCCACAGGTTGCTGCTGAAGTTCTAAAAAAAATGAAAAAAACGGCAGAGGATTATCTTGGCCATGATGTTAAGGAAGCTGTTATAACCGTTCCAGCATATTTTAATGATGCGCAAAGACAGGCTACAAAAGATGCAGGTAAGATTGCAGGCTTAGATGTAAAGAGAATTATCAATGAGCCAACTGCTGCAGCTCTCGCATATGGACTAGATAAGCACAAGGGCGATTCAACTGTAGCTGTGTACGACCTAGGCGGTGGAACATTTGATATATCAATCATAGAAATATCAGATGTTGATGGCGAGCATCAATTCGAAGTACTTTCAACAAATGGAGATACTTTTTTAGGCGGAGAAGATTTCGATCTTAGATTAATAGATTATTTTGTAGATCAGTTTAAACAAGAATCTGGTTTTGATTTAAAGAGCGATCCACTTGCTCTGCAAAGACTTAAAGAAGCTGCTGAAAAAGCAAAGATTGAACTTTCATCATCAGATCAAACAGAAGTTAATCTTCCATATATAACCGCAGACAGTTCTGGACCAAAACATTTTGTTCATAAAATCACTAGAGCTAAATTAGAATCACTGGTTGAAGACTTAGTCGATAAAAGCTTAGAGCCTTTAAAGGTTGCATTAAAAGATGCAAAATTATCAAAAGGTGAGATCTCTGAAATACTTTTAGTTGGCGGGCAGACAAGAATGCCATTAGTTCAAAAGAAAGTCGCAGATTTTTTTGGAAAAGAAGCAAGAAAAGATCTTAATCCAGATGAAGCTGTTGCAGTTGGTGCTGCAATTCAAGGGTCAGTATTATCAGGCGATACAACAGATGTTTTATTGCTAGATGTTACACCTCTTACTCTTGGTATAGAGACTCTTGGCGGTGTTTCAACTCCTCTTATTGATAAGAATACAACTATCCCAACTCAGAAATCTCAAACTTTTTCTACAGCTGAGGATAATCAAACCGCAGTTACAGTTCATGTAATTCAAGGTGAAAGGACCCAAGCATCTCAGAATAAGTCCTTAGGACAGTTTAATCTTGCTGATATTCCGCCTGCTCAAAGAGGCACTCCTCAGATCGAAGTTTCATTTGATCTTGATGCAAATGGAATACTTAATGTATCAGCAAAAGACAAGAATACTGGAAAAGAGCAATCTATTGTAATTAAGGCCTCTAGCGGATTATCTGATGAAGATATTGAAAAAATGGTCAAAGATGCAGAAGCAAATGCTGAAGATGATAAAAAATTTGAAGAACTAGTTAAAACAAAAAATAATGCAGACATGCTCGTTCATGCTACAAGAAAGACTGTTGCAGAGTCTGGTGACAAATTGAATGACGAAGAGAAGGAGCAAATTGAAAAATCTGTTGTGACTCTTGAAGAAGCAATTGTTAGTGATAATGTAGAAAACATTGAATCAGCAACAAAAGATCTTAACGATGTTTTAACTCCTCTTACACAAAAGCTTTATACTCCAGAAGAAGGTGCTCCAGGCGCTGAAAATGAACCTACTCCAGATGAAGCTCAAGACAATACAGTTGATGCTGAGTTTGAAGAAGTTAAAGAAGAAGATAAGTAATCAATGTCAAAAAGAGACTACTATGAAGTATTAGGCGTCTCTAAGGGTTCTTCGGGCCCAGAATTAAAAAAAGCTTTTAAAAAGAAAGCTATGAAATTCCATCCCGACAGGAATCCTGATAACCCTGAAGCAGCTGAAAATTTTAAAGAAGCTGCAGAAGCATATGATGTTTTGTCAGATCCACAAAAAAAATCAGCCTACGATCAATTTGGTCATTCAGGTGTTGACGGAATGGGTGGCGGAGGACCAAACTTTAATGATATTAATGTAGGCGATATATTTGGCGATATATTTGGCGATGTTTTTGGTACTAGATCTTCATCACGAAGACCACAAAGAGGCCAGGATCTTCAATATAATATTGAATTATCTCTAAAAGAAGCTGTTCTAGGAACTCAAAAAAAAATAAAAATTCCATCACAAAAAGAATGTTCTGATTGTAATGGAACAGGAGGCGCTAAGGGTTCCAATCCAATAACCTGCTCAAACTGCAATGGCTCAGGTCAAGTAAGAATGCAGCAAGGCTTTTTCTCTGTTCAACAAACCTGTTCAGCATGTTCTGGAACAGGACAAGTTATAAAAGATAAATGCAGGACTTGCGGAGGAATTGGAGCGGCTAAAGAGAATAAAACTTTGTCTGTAAACATACCAGCAGGGGTTGATAATGGAGATAAGGTTAGACTTACTGGAGAAGGTGAATGGAAGAAGGGCGGTCAATCTGGAGATCTCTATGTTGCAATAAGAATTGCGGATAATCCAATTTTCGATAGAGATGGAAGGGATTTATACATTGATGTGCCTATAGCATTCGAGACATCTATAGTAGGGGGCTCTATAAAAGTACCAACATTAGAAAACTTTATTTCATTAAAGATTCCAGCCCAAACTCAAACCGGAAAAATTTTTAGAATTAGAAACAAAGGCGCCTCGATGGTAAGAGATAGCAGAAGAGGTGACATACTATGCAGAGTCATTGTTGAAACTCCGTCTAATCTAGATAAAAAGCAGCTAAAACTCCTTAACCAATTTACATCAAGTCTAGCTGAGAAGAACTACCCTGGAACCGATTCATTTAATAAAGTCTCATCAAAATTGCATGATTAACATATATCTAAATGGAGCTTCAGGAAAAATGGGAGCTTCTATAGATGAACTTGTTGCAAAAGATGATGAGTTTAATATTTTAAATGAAAGTCTTTCAAACAAGCATGATTGTATTATTGATTTCTCAAGACCAGAATCTTCTATGGAGCTATTAGCAGAGTGCAAAGAGAAAGAAATATTTATCCCAGTTATTATCGGGACGACTGGTTTCAATGATGATCAAATAAAAGAAATTAATGAATTATCAATATTATTACCCATTTTGCTATCTTTTAATTTAAGCACCGGAATACATAATTTAAAAAATGGAATCAAAAAAATAATAGATAATTTAGATAAACCCACATCATGCAAAATAAAAGAATTTCATCATATAAATAAAATTGACTCGCCATCTGGAACAGCCATTGAGCTCAAAGCTCTAATCAAAGAAGTGGATGTTAAAAATTTAATATCATCAATACACACTGATTCCGTTAGAAAGGGTAGCTTTTTTGGAATACATGATATTAAATTTACTAACGAAAATATCCAAATCTCAATCATCCATAAAGCTCTATCAAGAAAAATTTTTGCTAATGGCGCACTTAAAGCCAGTAAAAAGATTATTGGAAGAATTCCAGGGATCTATGATCTAAACTCTATTGAAAATTAAGTCATATATTTCTTTAAAAACACTCTTAACTTCTATAAAATACACAAACTTTAATCACGAAGGTCTTATTTAGATTATTGCTAGGGTGCTCTTTGAGTTGGCAATAAGAAGGCTGGAGAAATAACCCTAAGGAGAAATAATATGAGCGTAGTTTCAATTAAAGACCTGCTTCATGCAGGCGTCCATTTCGGTCATCAGAAAAGATTTTGGAATCCTAAAATGGATAAATATATTTTCGATACTAGAAAAAAAATAAGCATTATTGATCTTGAGCTTACTCAAGAATATCTAAGCGCAGCAGCTTCAAAGGTTGAAGACATCTGCTCAAAGGGCAATAAAGTTTTATTTGTAGGAACTAAAAGATCTGCAAGCAAGACAATCAAAGAAGAAGCCTCAAGGTTAGATTTACCATATGTAGACAAAAGATGGTTAGGTGGAACCCTTACAAATTGGAAAACCATTAGAGGATCTATAAGAAGACTTCAAGATATTGAAGAAATGATATCTTCTGGAAGAATTGAAAAACTTATTAAGAAGGAAGCTGTAGAAATTCAGAAAGAATATGTAAAACTTCAAGCAAGTGTCGGCGGTATTAAAGACATGAAGGGTCTTCCAGATGCAATTTTCGTAATAGATGTTAAATATGAAAAAATCGCTGTACTTGAAGCAAAGAAAATGGGAATTCCTGTGATAGCTTTAGTTGATACAAATTCAAATCCAGATGGTATCGATACTGTTATTCCTGGTAATGATGATGCAATTAGATCAATTAGACTAATTACTAAAATAATTTCAGATGCATGTGAGAGAGGTCTTGAATCTTCAAAAGGTTTTGTAGCTAAATCAGACTCAGAAACTCCAATTATTCAGAAAGCAAAAAAAGAAGAGCCAAAGATTTCAGATCCTGAACAAGTAGCTGAAGTTGAGGAAGTTGAAACGGTTGAAAATGTTTCAACAGCTCCTTCTGAAGACTCCGAAGAAGAGAAGAAACAAACCAAAGATAAAACAGAAGAGGAAAAGGAATAATGGAAATTACAGCAGCTTTAGTAAAACAACTTAGAGATATGTCTGGTGTAGCCATGATGGATTGCAAAAAAGCACTTGTAGAGTGTGAGGGCGATCTAGATAATGCATTAGACTTATTAAGATCAAACAGCGCTCTTAAAGCAGAAAAAAAAGCTTCAAGAATTGCAGCTGATGGTATTCTCAAGACATTTGTTGGCGAGGAGTACGCAACTATAGTTGAGATTAATTCAGAAACTGATTTTGCTGCTAAAGATTCACAATTTATAGGATTTGCCGATGAAGTAGCTAATTTTATTTCTAAAAATGTAGTTGAGGATATAAGCGCAATTCATGAATCAGAAATAGAAACAAAAAGAAATGCATTAGTGCAGTCAATTGGAGAGAATATTCAGATTAGAAGAGTTGAAACAGTTAAATATGAAAGCTCAGTGAATATAGGTCTTTATATTCACTCAGATTCTAAATTAGCAACTGTTGTAGTTTTAGAGGGTGGCAATCAAGACCTTGCAAAAGATATTGCAATGCATGTAGCTGCAACTAATCCTATTTGCCTATCACAAGACCAAATCAATAAAGATATCTTAGAACGTGAAAAAGCAATATATCTTACTCAAGCCAAAGAATCTGGTAAGCCTCAAGAGATAATGGATAAAATAGTCGAAGGAAAGCTTAAAAGATTTCTTTCAGAAGTATCATTAATTTCTCAGCCATTTGTAAAAGACCCTGATACAACAATAGAGACTCTTCTAAATACAAATAGTGCAAAAATTCAATCATATTCAAGATTGAAAGTGGGTGAAGGTATTGAAGTAGAAACCAAAAATTTTGCTGACGAGGTCGCAGAACAGTTAAAATAATTTAATGTCTGAATTAATGTACAAAAGAGTCCTTGTTAAATTTAGCGGGGAATCTGTCGCTGGTGAAGACGAGCATGGAATTGATCCTGCTATTTTAGATCAAATGGCCCAATCTGTTAAAACCTGTAAAAACCTTGGCGCACAAATAGGTGTTGTAATAGGTGGTGGAAATCTATTCAGGGGCGAAAAGCTAAATCAGGCTGGAATGGATAGAGTAGCTGGCGACCATATGGGTATGTTAGCAACAGTTATGAACGGAATTGCATTTAGAGATGCGCTTGAGAGGTCAGGAATTAAGACTAGAGTTATGTCTGCTATAGCAATGCCAGGAGTTGTCGAGCATTATGATAGAAGACTCGCCATACAATTACTTAATGACGGTTTTGTTGTTATATTTACTGCAGGCACAGGCAACCCCTTCTTTACAACTGATACCGCAGGATGTTTAAGAGCGATTGAGACACAATCTGAAATAATGTTAAAAGCAACCAGAGTTGATGGAGTTTATGACTCTGATCCCGAAACTAATCCAGATGCAGTTTTTTATGAAGAGCTATCTTTTAATGATGCTATTACTAAAAACCTAAAAGTAATGGATGCTACCGCACTTACTTTGGCAAGAGATCATGCGCTGCCGATGAAAGTCTTTAACGTTAATAAAGAAAATGCTTTAAAAGATATCATTTGCGGTAAGAACGTAGGTACACTAATATCATAATATGGAACAATTAATTCAAAATACCTCTGAGAGGATGGAAAAATCTTTAGCCTCTTTACTAACTGCCTTTAATAAGATTAGAACTGGAAGAGCAAACCCTTCCTTGCTGGATGATATAAAAATTGACTACTATGGGAACCTTACTCCATTAAACCAGGCTTCAAATATTTCGGTAGAAGAGGGTAGATCACTTGTTATTTCTCCATGGGATAAAAGCCTTGTTCCAGAAGTCGAAAAAGCGATTATGAATTCAAATTTAGGACTTAACCCTAGCACTTCAGGCGACTTAATTAGAGTCACTATGCCGTCACTTACGGAAGAGACTAGACAAGACTACATTAAGCAAGCAAGAGCGGAGGCTGAGAATGCAAGAATTTCTATTAGAAATATACGAAGAGATTCTAATAATTCTGCTAAAGAAGAGCAAACCAATGGTGAAATCTCAGAAGATGACCTAAGAAGAATCGAAGACCTTGTTCAAAAAGAAACTGATAAGTATATTTCTTCAGTTGATAAAATTTTAAAAGATAAAGAAGCAGATCTTTTAGAAATCTAGAAAGCCTAATGGCTACTCAATCAGAAGTTACAAAATCTAATGCACTCAGAAATGTAGCGATAATAATGGATGGAAATGGTAGATGGGCAAAATCAAATGCTCTTCAGGTTAGTAAGGGTCATGAAAAAGGTGTTGGGGTTGTAAGAGAAATTGTTGAAGAGTCAATCAACCAAAACATAGAATCATTAACATTATTTGCGTTTAGCTCAGAAAATTGGGGGAGACCAAATAAAGAGATAAGCTCCATAAAAAAACTAATAATTAAAGCAATAGATGATCAGCTTGAAGATCTAATAAATCAAAAAGTCTTGCTTTCATTTTTTGGTGATATTGAAGCTTTTGGAGATTCCATAGTTAGTAAAATAAATTTAGCAGAAAATAAAACGAAAATAGCCAAACCTTCTTTAAGGCTAAATATAGCCCTTGGTTATGGCGGCCAGCAAGATATTCTAAATATAATAAAGAAAGCAGCTGCTGATGCATTAGAAAAAAATATTTCCATCAATAGCTTAGATAAAGATTATATAATTAATAATTCATGTGTTCCTGAAGAATCCATTGATCTCTTAATTAGAACAGGCGGTGATAAAAGAGTGAGTAATTTTCTGTTATATCAAATAGCTTATGCAGAAATAATGTTTATTGATGAATATTGGCCAGACTTCACAAAAAAGTTATATATAGATTTAATTAGTAGATTTAAAAAAGTGAGTAGACGTTTTGGAAAAAGAGTTTAAATCAAATTTTCTTACCAGGAGCGCAACAGCGTTACTAATTACGTTACCAATATTAGGCATCATATATCTTCAAAATGAAGAGTTATTATTGCTATCGGTCTTTTTGCTGCTCTTTGCTACTAATAATGAGTGGTTAAGAAACTCAAACAAAAATAAAATTATACATAACTTATTTTTTTTAGTTTTAATGGTTCTATGCTATTACTTAAGCTTAAGCTCAATTGAGTTTTTAATTATAGTAATAGGGATTTCAACTTTCTTTTGGTTTTTATTTAGCATTTTCTTATTAACAGAAAAAACTTCAAAGCTAAATCTTATTTCATTTAATAATACATACATCAGACTCATTATATTAATTTCTTTTTTTTGTTGTTCGCTAATCTTAATGAAGATTGAAAACCTCTTCCCATTTTCAAACTTTATTTTATTTTTTATTTTAATTCTTAACTCTGCCATTTCTGATAGTTCAGCTTATTTGGTTGGATCTTCTTATGGAAAGACACCTTTATTTTCTGAAATAAGTCCAAATAAATCTCTGGAAGGATTTATTGGGGGCATGGGGTCTATTTTTATTCTAAGTTTAGTTTTTTGCCTCTTTTTTAATATATCTCTTTCTTTTGTTGCGATTCTCTTGACCGGGTCTTTTTATGCTTTTGTTGGAGATTACTTCTTCAGTTTTTTAAAGAGAAAATCCGGGGTTAAAGATACTGGAAATATTTTGCCTGGTCATGGGGGGATATTAGACAGAATTGACTCTCATCTCTCATCTTTTCCAGTTTTAATCATACTTTTAATGTATTCTTCGGCATGAAAAATATTTTGATCCTTGGCAGCACAGGCAGTGTTGGATATAGCACCTTAAGAGTGCTAAAAGAAAACTATGATACTTTTAACTTGCTTGGCATATCTTTTGATAGCAATGTACAAAGAGCAAAAGAAATTATTAATGATTTCTCTCCTGAATTTGTTCATTCTAATAATAATAACTCCATCCAAGATCTTCACTCAACACCAAGTATCTTTCCTAAAATTTTATCTGGTTCAGCAGAGCTCGAAGAGTTAATTGCGAATAAAGACATTGATGTAATAGTTTCAGCAATATCTGGATTTGAGGGTTTAAAGACAACAATGCTAGCAGCAAAAACTGGAAGAAATGTACTGCTAGCAAACAAAGAAAGTATTGTTGTGGCTGGTGATTTGTTGTTACCGCTTGCTAAAGAGAGTGGTACAAATATTATCCCAATTGATAGCGAGCATAATGCCATCAATCAATGCTTGCTATCATGCAAGGACTCTTCTGATATATCACAGATTGTTATAACTGCTTCAGGAGGACCATTTTTGCATCAGCCTATAGATAAATTATCTAATGTAACCAAAAAGCAAGCCCTTTCTCATCCTAACTGGTCTATGGGCTCCAAAATTTCAATTGATTCTGCAACTTTGGTTAACAAATGTCTTGAATTAATAGAAGCAAAATATTTATTTAACTTAGATGAATCTTTTTTCAAGCTTGTTGTTCACCCTCAAAGTATAATTCATTCAATAGTGACTTTTGTAGACGGTTCCAGCATTTCACAAATGAGCAATCCAGACATGAGGGTGCCAATTGCAAATGCATTATCTTTTGATAGAAAAATACCATTTGACTTTAGACCTTTAGAATTTGAAGGGATGGAGCTTACTTTTTTACCTTTCCCCAAAGATAGATTATTTTTAGAGACAATGGCGAGAGATATATGTAATGAAGGGGGATTATCTGGGACCATATTTAATGCAGCAAATGAGATAGCGGTTGCTTCATTTTTAAGTGATGAAATAAAATTTTCTGATATATATACAGTCATAAGAAGAACTTTTGATACTACTTCAGTGTCAAACAATATTGACCTTGAATCAATATATGAAATGGACAAAGAAACACGCATGCAAGCGAAGAAGGTGATAGAATCACTATCTTAAAAATACTTAAATTATGTCAACTTTAATATATATATCTTCATTCTTAGTGCTTATAGGCATCTTAGTAACTATTCATGAATACGGCCATTTCATTGTAGCAAGAATGTGTAAAGTTCACGTTCAAACTTTTTCTCTTGGCATGGGTCCAGTTATATATAAGAAAAAAGATAAACATGGAACCGAATTTGCCTTATCCGCGCTTCCACTGGGCGGCTATGTTTCCATGATTACTGATAAATTAGTTGAAGTTGAGCCTGAAATAAGAAATGAGTTAACAGACGAACAATTAAAAAATACTTTTGATTCAAAGCCAAAATGGCAGAGAGCTGCAATTATGTTTGCAGGACCTCTTGCTAATTTTTTACTTGCTATTTTAGTATTTAGTATTGTTTTTATGAATACTACAAATCTCAACAATGTTGCAACTGTTCAAAATATTAACGAATCAGTTTTATTCCAAACTTCAAATAATATTAATACTGGCGATGAGATTGTTGGTATAAATTCTCAAACAATATCTGATCCCAAAGATATACCACTAGAATTGCTCTCATATGCCGGCTTTTCTGGCGAGATTAACTTAAATCTATTAAATAGAACATCCGGAGAAACTTATAGATCTGCTATTATTGTAAATGACTTTCTTAGCACTTCTGAGCTTCAGAAAGACCCGCTATCAGCCCTTGGATTAGATATTGAATATAAGAATCTTGCTGTTATTGGCAAAGTAACAAAGGGAAGTTCTGCAGAGCTTGCAGGCCTTGAGTCTGGAGATATTATTACAAAAATAGATTCTAATAGTATTGTTTATATTCAGGATATTAATAACTTAATTAAAGATAAGCCAAATTCATCTATTGATCTAATTATTGAAAGAGATGGAAACAATATATTTAAACAAGTAGATCTTGATTCTTTTATTAATACAGAAGGTAAAAGTGTTGGCTCATTGGGTGTTCAGTTTGGCTCAAAGAGAAGCTTTATTGAATCCATAGTAAAGGGCACATATGAAACTTATAACCTAAGCTTAAAAACTCTTCAGTTTATTGGAAAGATGATTACTGGAAATATGGGCGCTGAAAATTTAAGTGGACCCATTGGTATCGCGCAAATGGCTGGAGATACTGCTAAAGCTGGAATAATACCTTTTTTATATTTGATGGCGTTATTAAGCATTAGTTTAGGTGTTCTTAATTTACTTCCCTTGCCTGTCCTTGATGGCGGTCAGTTAGTGTTATTGGGTATTGAGGCGGTAAGAGGCAAACCTCTTCCAGAGAAAATTGAGGGCTATGTTTTTACTGTCGGTGCAGTGCTTGTGGGTATGCTGATGATATTTGCTATTTTTAATGATATTTCAAGGTATATATAGATATTTATGGCAACCATCAAAAAAGCTATATTAATTCTACTTTTGACTATTAACGTCTCTGCATTCGACGAATTTTTAGTTAGTGATATTCGAATTATAGGATTGCAAAGAGTTTCTACTGGAAGCATCTTTAATGTTATTCCAATAAGCGTTGGAGACAAAATTGACTCAAGAAAATCCAGAGACATTGTTAAATCTCTTTTTTCTACTGAACAGTTTGATGATATCCAAATTGGAAAAGATGGAAATACGTTAGTTATTACTGTTGCAGAAAGACCATCTATATCCGGCATAGACATTTCAGGTAACAAGGCATTAAAGACCGAGCAGCTTATGGAAAGCCTTGATGGTGTTGGCGTTAAAGAAGGTGAGGTATATAAAAGATCCACATTAGATAAAGTTAAATCAGAGCTAGTGAGGTCTTATGCTTCAAATGGAAGATATGGTGCTAGTGTTAATATTCAAGAAGACTTAAGATCAAGAAATACCATAGAGATCTCCATTGAGGTTGATGAAGGTAATAGCGCAACTATAAAAAAGATAAATATTATAGGCAATGAAGTATTTAGTACCGAGGATCTTTTGGATGGTTTCGAGCTTTCCGAAGGATCTTTATTTAGCTTTATAAGAAACGACAACCAATACTCAAAAGAAAAGCTTCAAGGTGATATAGAGACACTAGAATCATTTTATTTAGATAGAGGTTACCTAAAATTTTCAATAGAATCATCTCAAATAAGTTTGTCTAGAGATAAAAAATCAATATTTATAGATTTTAATATCACTGAAGGCGATGAATATACAATTTCTGATGTAAATGTGATCGGCGATATACCTTTTGATGAAGAGGTATATTTACCAATAACATCATCGCAAGAGGGTCAAATATATTCTCAAGGTCAAATTACAGCTATTGAAGAGTACTTTAAAAAAATACTTGGCAATCAAGGATATGCTTTTGCTGAGGTTAGCGGGGTCCCCTTTACAGATGATGATGACAAAACAGTTGAATTAACCTACAACATAATCCCTGGCAAAAGAACTTATACAAGGAAAATCTTATTTACTGGTAACGAGATTACACAAGATTATGTGCTTAGAAGGGAGATGAGGCAGTTTGAAGGTGCCTGGACTTCTGATGACAATATAGAAGCAGGCAAAATAAGGCTTGAAAGACTTGGCTTTTTTAAGGAAGTGACTGTTGAAACAATTCCAGTGCCAACGACCGATGATCAGATAGATGTTCTTTACTCTGTCGAAGAGGAGAGCACAGGAAGCATTGGTGGAAATATTGGCTATAGTGATTTTGGTTTACAGCTTGGTTTTAATTTGCAAGAACAGAACTTCATAGGTACCGGAAATACTTTAAGCTTAGGCATTAATAAAAATATTTATAGTGAAATGTATAACTTTGCATTTATGGATCCTTACGCAACAGTTGATGGAGTCAGTGTTGGCTATAATTTATATTTTAGAGAGACTGACTATGGTGAATATAATGTAGCAAACTATCTAACTAATTCTGCAGGAATAGGAGTCCAGTATGGATATCCTATATCAGATACTCAAAGATTGGGCTTGAACCTTACTTATGACAAGACAGATATCAGTATTGGTACTTTGCCTGCGAGAGAGATATACGATTTTGTTGCTTCTGAAGGCAATATATTCGAAACTCTCAGTGCTAATTTTGTTTGGTCGAGGGTAACATTGAACAGAGGTTTATTTCCAACAGATGGATCTTCTACAAGTGTTAGCTTGATGTCAACTCTGCCATTTAGCGACTTGAATTATTATAAATTTAACGTTCAACAGAAATTTTATCAACCTTTAAATTTTGGAAATCTTATTTTTGGATTCAGTGGAGAGCTAGGTTACATGGGCGCATACGGAGACTCTAAAGAAACTCCATTCTTTCAAAATTTCTATGCAGGGGGCCCAAGATCATTAAGAGGTTTTGAATCAAATACTCTTGGCCCTAGAAGCACCCAAGCACCTTGTTATGAATTTAACTATGCAGAAGGCTCTTGCCCAAATTTAATTGATACTGATGGTGATGGTGAAGCAGATGCTCCTTATGTCAATCCATATGCAAATTCAACTTCTAGATACTATGACGCCCCAATTGGAGGAAATGTAAAGGTAGAAGGAAGCATGCAGTTAATATTTAGACTCCCTTTCATTGAAGATCAGAGATCAATGAGATCTGCATTCTTTTTTGATTTTGGTAATGTCTTTTCTGATAATTGTAAGGAGTATCAATATAACTGTTATAAACCTGACTTAGGAGAATTAAGGTATTCATACGGAGTAGGTGTAACTTGGATTACAGGTTTTGGCCCTATGAGCTTTGCAATATCAAAGCCGACTAATGCAGGGCCGCAAGAGAGAACAGAGGAATTCCAATTTACTGTAGGAAATGTTTTCTAATTGAGTATTTTTCAATAGTTTTAATATAAAATATAAGATTCCAACAAGGGGTAGACATGAATAAAAAATTTAAACTTAACTTAATCGCATTAACAGCAATATTTTTTGCATTACCAGCTTTATCAGCAGATGGCGTTGCAGTAATTGATATGAGAACTGCTGTTCTATCAACACAAGCAGCTCAGGATGCTTTCAAAGCGCTTGAAGAGGATGTGGATTACTCTGCTAATCTTGAAGAAGCTAGATCGATTCAAACAGAAAGACAGACTCTTGCAGAGAACTTGCAGAAAGATGCTGAAACGCTTTCTCAAGCAGAGATAGCAGAAATACAGAGAGATATCCAAGAAAAGACTAAGGATCTTGAGTTTTTAGCTGGTAAGATCCAAGCAGCACAAGAAGAAACAGCTCAAAGAGTATTTGCTGAAAATGGCCCTGCAATGCAAACTATTATTAGTGAGTTAATATCAGCCAAGCAAATTAAAGTTCTACTTGCAAAGAATGAAACACTTCTTTTTAGTGATCCTGCATTAGACTTAACTGATGATGTAACCTCTATGTTAGATGTTCAAGCTCAAGCAACTGAGACTACTTCAACTGAGTAGTGACCAACAAAAATAGTTTTAATCTACTAGAGTTATCAAAACTCATTAATACAAAATTAATCGGCGATAGCAAAGCTATCGTCGATAATCTATCAACCATTCAAGATGCAAATGAAAGTTCGATAACTTTTATTTCTAACACAAAATATTCAAAGCACTTAAAAACTTCTAAAGCAAAAGCTTTTATAGTGCATCCAAATATATTGGAAGAAGGCATTGAAGCCAATTTTTTAGTTTCAGAAGATCCCTATCTTGCTTATGCTATAGCAAGCTCATTTTTTAAACCCAATGAATCTTCAAGAAAATCACAAAGCATTCATCCGACTGCAAGCATATCTGATGATATAAAGTTAGGGAAAAATGTATCAATAGGCCCAAATGTTTATATAGGCCCAAATTGCACAATTGGAGATGACTCATCAATAAAAGCCAACTCATCTTTAGTTTCTAATGTGCACATTGGTAAAGATACCCATGTTCATAATGGATCTGTTCTGGGCTCAGATGGCTTTGGTTATGCCCCATCACCAAATGGCTATGTAAAAATTGAGCAATTAGGAAATTTAATAATTGGCTCATCTGTTGAGATTGGGGCGGGCTGTACAATTGATCGAGGAGCTCTTGGAGACACTATTATCCAAGATGGCGTTAAATTAGATAATCAAGTACATATTGCTCACAATGTTAAGCTTGGTAAAGATTCTGCAATAGCAGCATGTTGCGCAATAGCTGGATCTTCGGTAATTGGAAATAACTTTAAAATGGGAGGGCTTTCAGGTGTATTAGGGCATTTAAGTATTGCTGATAATGTAACAGTTGGAGCCCATACTTTAATTACAAAAAGTATTTCTAAGAGCGGAGAATATATAGGTATAATGCCGGCACAAAGACCAAAAGATTGGGCTAAGTCCTCAATTTTCATAAAAAGAAGGAAATAATAAAATGTCTAATGTTACCGCTGAGGTACTAAACTATCTTCCTCACAGAGAACCTTTCTTATTTATTGATGAGGTTATAGATATTGATCTTGGTAATTCAATTCATGCAATTAAAAAGGTTTTACCAACTGAAGATTACTTAAGAGGACATTTTCCAGGGAACCCAATTATGCCAGGAGTGATAATTATTGAGGCCCTTGCTCAGGCTTCAGGTATTCTTGGTTTTAAGACAATGGACAAGACTCCTCAAGAAGGATCGCTATATGTTTTTGCTGGAGTTGATAATGTTAGATTTAGAAAGAGAGTTAGGCCTGGTGATACCTTGCATCTTTTTAGCAAAGTTCTAAATGTCAAAAGAGGAATTTGGAAATTTGAAGTTCGAGCTGAAGTAAATGGCGAGCTAGCCTGTTCAGCAAAGATAATGTGCGCAGACAGGCCAGCATAATGAGCATCCACGAAACAGCAATCATTCATCCAAAAGCCAGCATTGATGAATCTGTAACTATTGGCCCATATTGTATTATTGGAAAAGATGTAACAATTGGACCGGGATGCAAACTTCTTTCGCATATAATTGTTAAAGGACCTACTGATATTGGCAAAAACAATTCTTTTTTTCAATTTTCAAGCATAGGAGAAGACACTCCTGATAAAAAATATAAAGGCGAAGATACAAAATTAATTATTGGAGATGATAATATTTTTAGAGAAGGAGTAACAATACATAGAGGAACTATCCAAGACAATGCAGTCACAGAAATTGGAAGCAATAATTTAGTTATGGCTTATGCTCATATTGCGCATGATTGCGTAGTAGGCGATCACAATGTGTTTGCAAATAATGCTGGACTGGCAGGCCATGTAAAAATTGGGAATTATGTAACCCTTGGCGGGTTTTCAGCTGTTCACCAATTTTGTAACATTGGCGATTATGCTTTTACTGGAATGAATACAATGATTACTATGGACCTGCCTGCATATACAAAAGCTGCGTCACATCCTGCAAAAATTGCAGGCCTTAATACTGTTGGTATGGCCAGAAACGGCATTAGCGAAGACTCAATATCCCTTTTAAAGAAAGGGTATAAACTTTTATATAGAAAATCTTTAAAACTTAATGATGCATTATCAAAACTTGAAGATCTTCAAGAAAAATACTCAGACCCTCATTTAAAGAACTTTATTGATTCCATTCAAGCCTCAACAAGAGGCATTACTAGGTAAGTGATCCAAAACAAAGACATTCTAAAAATTGGAATTGTTGCTGGTGAGCATTCTGGAGATCTCTTAGGATATGAGCTTTTAAAAGAACTTACAAAAACAAGTAATATAAAATTATATGGAGTTGGCGGGCCAAAAATAGAATCACTGGGCTTATCTTCTGTTTTTAATTTTAAAAATTTACAAATAATGGGGCTGATAGAACCCCTAATTAATTATAAAAAATTAACAAAAGATAGAAAAAAACTCATACAAGTTTTTATAGATAATAAAATAGATATTTTTATTGGAGTTGATTCTCCTGACTTTAATATTGGCATTCACAAGGCGCTAAATAAAAAAAAATTATGTAAAAATATTCAGCTTGTTAGTCCCTCTGTATGGGGTTGGAGACAAAATAGAATAAAAAGTATCAAAAAATACATTGATCACACAATATGTTTATTTAGTTTTGAACATGAATTTTATTCTAATAAAGGCCTGAGCAGCTCCCACTTAGGTCATCCCTTCTCAGAACTTAATGTTGAAAGCAGGGATTATGTAATTGAGAAGTATTCCCTTGAAGAAAAAAGATCATATATATCAATACTGCCTGGCAGTAGAGAGTCTGAGATAAATCATATGATGCCTATATATAAAGATTATATGGAGCTTCAGCTTAAAAGTGATAAAGATTCATTCTTTCTGATACCCACATCAGACTCTTCATCTCAAAAAAATATAGAAAAACATTTAAATAGCTCTCATTTACCATTTCTTATAAAACAAAACTCAGTTAGGGATTTTTTATCAATATCAGATAAGTCAGTTGTCACTTCAGGGACTGCATCTCTTGAGGCTGCAGTTCTAAACGCAAATCCAATAATTTGCTACAAGACTAGTTTTTTAAATTATGCAATTATTTCTAGAATGTTAAAAATTGACTTAATAGGCCTACCAAATCTTTTATTAAAAAAAGAAAGATTTCCTGAGCTTATTCAAAGAGATTGCACCAGTGACTCTATACTCAATACTATTGAAAATTATCAGGCTGGGCAATACTCTGATGACTTAAAACTTCTCTTAAAAGGAGATGGGTTTGAGGCAACTGCATTAAAAATTCTCGATCTAAATTGATAACATTAACCGCAGGAGTCGACGAGGTTGGCAGGGGTTGTTTGGCTGGCCCAGTTATCGCTGCCGCAGTAATTCTAAAAGACAAAATAGCTCATTTGGATGATTCAAAAAAACTTAATCAAAAAAAAAGAGAAAAACTGAGTAGTAAAATCTTAAAAAACTCCTATTTCTCTTTTGGCTCAGCCTCACCCAAGGAAATTGATGAAATAAATATCCATAATGCATCTTTATTGGCAATGAAAAGAGCTATACTCAATCTCAGTAAAAACCCAAGAAGAGTTTTAGTTGATGGGCTTTATCTTCCAGATGTAAAATTCACAAAAGAGGCTATAGTTGGTGGGGATGGATTGGTAGCTGAGATAAGTGCCGCCTCAATAATAGCAAAAGTTTATAGAGATAATTTAATGTTTGAGTTTGATAAAGAATTTCCAGAGTATGGCTTTGCGAGCCATAAAGGGTACCCAACCAAATTTCATAAAGACATGTTAAAAACATATGGCCCAACCGCAATTCACAGAAAGTCATTCAAAGGTACTTAAAGATTATGAATAATGCCTTTTCTCACCTTAGAGTGTCTTCAGAATATAGCATTACTCACGGGCTTTTGACCATTGATCAAATAGTTAACCAGGCAAAAAAGCTTTCAATTCCTTCTGTTGCACTAACAGATAATTTAAATATGTTCGGCCTTGTTAAATTTTTTAATAAATGCGAATCCTCAGGCATTAAACCAATATCAGGCTCTTCTCTTCAGATTATATTTGATGGAGATGATCTACCTCATGAGCTCTTATGTCTTGCTAAGACCAATAATGGACACAAAAGTTTGATGAAAATTATTTCTCAAGCCCATAATAATTATAATTTTTCCTCACCAATTATTTCATTCAAAGATCTGTGTGAACTTAAAGATGATCTTGTTGTAGTTTCGGGTGGAAGAGCAAGTCACCTTTTTGACCTTGTAAAAAATGGAAAAAATGACGACTTAAATTTTAAAATTGACAGCTTCCTTAAGAACTTTGGTGACGATTTTATTATAGAGGTTCAAAATACTAGCAGGGAAAATGAAATAAATTACATTAAGAGTATTTTGCCAATCGCTTCAAATAAGGGAATACCTGTAATTGCTACAAATGATGTAATGTTTGCCTATAAAGATGATTACGATACTCATGAAACAAAAGTTTGTATTAATACTGGTAGAACTTTAGATGATCCAAATAGAGAAAAGATATTTTCATCAGAACAATACTTCAAGTCATCAGATGAAATGCTTTACTTATTCAGTGGCATGGAAGAAGTGTTATCAAATACTAATGAAATTGCAAAAAGGTGCAATGTTTCGATAGATACTAAAGAATACTTCCTCCCAGAGTATCCAGTTCCTAGCAATCACAATTTTGATTCTTTTTTATGTGAGCTTGCTAGCAATAACCTAAATAAATTTATTAAAGACTTTGATGAACAAGCAAAAGCTAATTACATAAAAAGACTCGATTATGAGCTTGAGCAAATCAAAACCATGGGGTTCTCTAGTTACTTTCTAATAGTTTATGACTTTATAGAGTGGTCAAAAAGCAATGAAGTCCCAGTAGGGCCAGGAAGAGGCTCAGGAGCTGGTTCTCTTGTTGCTTTTGCAATAGGTATAACTGCACTTGACCCAATAGAACACGGGTTGCTTTTTGAAAGATTTTTGAATCCAGAAAGGCTATCTATGCCAGATTTTGATATAGATTTTTGTATGGAAAAAAGAGACAAGGTTATTGATTATGTTAGTAAAAAATATGGAGCCGGAGCTGTTTCACAAATTGCTACTTTTGGAACAATGGCAGCAAGAGCTGTTGTAAGAGATGTTGCAAGGGCGCTTGGAAGGCCATATGCACTTGGAGATAGAATTTCTAAAATGATTCCTTTTGCACCTGGTATGACTTTAGACAGAGCAAGAAAAGAACAGCCTATTTTTGACCAAACTATTAAAAACGATTCTGAAGTTAGAGAGGTAGTAGATTTATCATACAAGCTTGAGGGTATTGCTAGGAATGTAGGAAAGCATGCTGGGGGGGTTGTTATTGCTCCTGGAAGTATTTCAGATTTTTGTCCTGTTTATAATGACCGCCAATCTCAGTCGGTAATGACACAATTTGATAAAGATGATGTTGAAAAAATTGGCTTAGTGAAGTTTGATTTTCTTGGTCTAAGAACACTTACAGTTATAGATAGGGCCATTAGATCTATTAATTCGTCCGTACCGTCAAAAGTAAACCTTGATAAAATACCGTTAAATGATCCGAAGGTCTTTGATCTTTTAAGTTCGGGAAAAACAATGGCAGTTTTCCAGCTAGAATCATCTGGAATGAGAGATCTTATAAAAAGATTGCAGCCTACAAGATTTGAGGAGATAGTCGCTTTATTGGCCTTATACAGACCTGGTCCATTAGATTCTGGAATGCATGATCAGTTTGTTGATAGAAAACATGGAAAGTCACCAGTTACATACCCTCACGAGTTACTTGAACCAGTTTTATCAGAAACTTACGGGGTAATACTTTACCAAGAGCAGGTTATGGAAGCTGCTAGAGTGCTGGCTAACTTCTCTCTAGGAGAGGCTGATATCTTAAGAAGAGCAATGGGTAAAAAGAAAGTTGATGAAATGGAGCAGCAAAGAAAGTTTTTTAAAGAGGGCTGTGAAAAAAATAATATTAAAGCATCAGTAGCTGAAAAAATATTTGATCTTATTGAAAAATTTGCAGGATATGGATTTAATAAATCCCACTCAGCTGCATATGCCTTAATTTCATATCAAACCGCATATTTAAAAGCTTACTTCCCTGAACATTTTATGGCTGCAGTGCTATCCACTGAATTAGGAAATACAGATAAGATTTATGCTCTTACTCAAGAATGCAAAAGGATGAAGATTGATGTCCTCAATCCAAATATTCACTCAAGCGGTAAAAGATTCACAGTCAACAAAGATAACAAAATTGAATATGGTTTGGGAGCAATTAAAGGTGTTGCTGACTCTTTTATTAAACATCTATGCTTGGTCCGAGAGAACAATTCATTTAAAGATCTCTGGGATTTTTCTAAAAAAGTTGATATCAAGCTTGGCGGTAAAAAGTCTTTAGAGGCCCTTGCTCAATCCGGTGCATTCGATGATCTCGCGCCATCAAGGACCGTAGCTCTAGCAAGTGTTGTTGATATGCTTAAAGACGGCTCAAAAAATTCTATAGGCTCTGAAAAAATGTCAGGCGACCTTTTTTCAAACATACAACATGATTTTGATCCTTATGCTAAATATGAAAATATTAAAGAAATTAGCTTGAGTGAATTGCTAAGCTTAGAAAAAAAATCCTTAGGATATTACTTATCAGGGCATCCAGTTAATGCAATTGAAAAACAAATAAGTGTTCTAAGGTCTTCCTTGATAGGCCGGCTAAACATAGACTCAAAAAAAGCCGTTATAGTTGGCCTAATAAATTCTGTAAGACAGATCAGAGATAGATCTGGAAAACCACTAACTTTTATTAACTTTGATGATGGAACTGGCGTTATGGATGGGGTTGTATCTAGTGATGTTTTAGAAAACTGTCATAAGGTTCTTAAAGAAGGCGCAATACTTGTTTTAAAAGGCTCCATAGAGCTAGATGACTATCGCTCAAAAGAAATAGGAATCTCATCATATAGAATGAGAGTTAAGGAAGTAAAAGAAGTAGATGATGAGCTAGCAAAAAAGCTTAAATCTTTAGTTATAGATCTTCCACTATCTAAAGTATCCAGCTTAGAGCAGCTCTCTCAGGTCATATCAGAAATTGATAAAGACTTTTGGATTAATTCAGCAGGCTGCAAAATTAATATTAAAGTAATTAGCAAGGATTCTGAAGCTATAATAGAATTAGGAGATAAGTATAATTTTTTACCTAGCCTTAAAAAAATATCATACTTAATCGATATTTTTGGCATAGATGCCATAAATTTTAAAAAATAATTATGAGAACTTCAGATAAAGAAAATTTAAATTTAAGCAAACAAACCTTCCTTGAAAGCGATCAAAAATTTCTTGAATTCGAAAAACCAATTCAAGAAGTCTCTGAGAAGATAAGTGCATTAAAATCAGCTGACATTGGTGATCCAACAATAAAAGTACAGATAGAATCTCTAAAAAAAGAAAGAGAGGAATTAATTAAAAAGATTTATTCAAAGTTATCTATATGGGAAACAGTTCAAGTAGCTAGACATCCTCAAAGGCCTCACACTTTAGATTTTATTAAAAGAATTTTTACAGATTTTGATGAGTTGCATGGCGATAGGCAGTTTGCTGATGATGCATCAATAGTTGGAGGAATTGCCTATCTCGAAGATATTCCAGTAATGATTATTGGTCATGAAAAGGGTCGGGATACAGAAGAGAAAGTAAAAAGAAATTTTGGAATGCCTCAACCTGAGGGCTACAGGAAAGCTAAACGTTTAATGAGATTAGCTGAGCAATTCAGATTGCCAATTATCACTTTTATTGATACTGCCGGAGCCTATCCTGGTATAGAGGGAGAAGAGAGAGGGCAAAGTGAGGCAATTGCTAAAAATCTTGCAGTTATGTCAGAATTAAATACACCAATTTTAGTTGTAGTCACTGGTGAGGGTGGTTCAGGTGGAGCTCTTGCAATTAGTGTTGGAGACCATTTATCTATGTTGCAATATGCCACATACTCTGTAGCATCCCCTGAGGCATGCGCATCTATTATATGGAGATCTGCTGATGAGGCTGAGAAAGCAGCAGAGTCTATGAAGGTTTCTGCATCTGAGCTAAAAAAAATAAGCATTGTAGATGAGATTATTAAAGAGCCGCTTGGTGGAGCTCATAGAAATTATGATGAAGTCTCTGTCTCTATCAAAAAATCATTGCTTAGCAACTTAAATAGCTTGCAAAAATTATCAACTGAAAAGCTGACTGAAAGGAGATACCAAAGATTGCTTAAAATTGGCCTTTAACAATGAAAGATTTTTCATTTGCATTGAACAGTCTTGATATTAGAAAAAAAATCTTTATTGCTTATAGCGGGGGAATAGACTCAACAGTTCTCCTGCATATTTTTCATAGCCTCTCAATTGAAAGAAAGCTATCTTTAGAAGCAATTCATATAAATCATAACCTTAATGATAAAAGTGATGTTTGGGCCAAACATTGTAAAGTAGAATGTAAAAAATTAGGGATACCATTAAAGATTGTCTCAACTGAAATTAATAAAGATGGCGGAGGCCTTGAATCAGCTGCAAGAAAAGAAAGATATAAGATATTTTCAAATTTTCTAAAAGATTCTGAACAGATACTCACAGCTCATCATAAAGATGATGTCACAGAAACTATTATGCTAAGACTTTTTAGAGGAACTGGGATCGATGGACTTGCTGGCCTTTCTGAAAAAAGAGAACTGGCTAATGGTTTTTTAATAAGACCCTTGTTGTTATTAAGCAAAGAGCAGATCAAAGATCATGCAAAAACATATAAATTAAATTATATCGAAGATTGTTCAAATTTTAAGGATGAGCAAGATAGAAATTTTATTAGGAATAAACTTCTTCCTATAATTGATACTCGATGGAATGAAGCCTCTACAAGAATAAGCAATGCCTCGCAAATTACTAAGTCGAAACTTAAAATTTATAACAGCTTATTTAGATCAAGATATCATGACCTACTTTCAGGTGATTTGAATCTTAAAGAACTTAGATCCCATGATAAAGAGATAATAAAAGAAATAATTAGGTTTCGCTTGAAAGAAAGCAACATTGCTGTTCCAAGTCAAAAGGTTATGAATGAAATTCTAAAAACATTCATTGATTCAAATCCAGGCCCGAAAAGCATTGTTCAATGGAAGAGGTCAGATGGAGATCAGGTCGGTGGGCTGATAATATATAAAAATAAATCAATTTTAATTCAAGAGAATTGATGCAAATATGAGGTACATGAAATGGAATTTAAAACATTAGAGCTTTTTAAATCTGAAAAAGTTGCAACTATAAAGCTGAATAGACCAGAAGTACTTAATGCTTTTGATGAGTGTCTTATGCTAGATCTAAAGAAGGCCACGTCTGATGTAAGGAATGATCCTAATATAAGAGTTCTAATTATTACTGGAAATGGAAAAGGGTTTTCTGCAGGCGCAGATTTGAATGATAGGTCTAAAGCTTGGGATGGCTCAAAGGATGCTTTAGAAAGGGGCTTTAAACCTTTTTTCGAAGACATTATTGATATGCCTAAACCTGTTATTGCAGCTATCAACGGACCGGCAGCTGGAATAGGGGCTGCACTTGCTTTAGTTTGTGATCTAAGAGTAATGGCAAAGGATGCCTATATAATGTCTGTCTTCAGTAATATTGCTTTAGTTCCTGATGGAGGATTATCATGGACCTTACCTAAATATCTTGGCTATTCAAAAGCATATGAATATGCAATTGAAGCTAAAAAGATATTCTCTGATGAATGCCTTCGATTTGGGATTGCAAATAAAGTTTTTGAAATAGAAGATTTAGAGGATAAAACACTAGAGTGGGCAATAAAAATTTCTAAGAGGTCACCTCAGTCTTTGGTAAATACAAAAAAATTAATGAGAGCTTCTATGAATAAAGGTTATTGGGATACTTATAGTCAGGAAGGAGATATTCAGAATGATCTAACTGGCAGCCAAGAAAATTATGAAGCTGTTAAAGCATTCTTTGAAAAACGAGAGCCTAACTTTGATTAAGTATCTTACTTATTCCAACAATTATTGCTTCAAATGATGCTCTTGTAGTATTTGAATTAATTCCAACACCCCAGCTCGTCTGGTTGGCGCTTTCAAGCTCAATATATGCAGCTGCTCTCGCATCAGAACCAGAAGATATTGCAGATTGATTATAATCAGCTACCTTCAAATCAACATCTAGATAAGATGAAAGGGCATTTATAAATGAATCGATTGGCCCATTTCCCTTACCCTCAATCTCTATCTCCATATTATTGATTAGCATTTTAATAATTAGACTATGCTCATTTCCACTAGTTGTTGATGAGTGGTCAATATACGCAAAGCCACTCTTTGGCTTAAGAAAATCTTTCTCAAAGATTTCCCAAATTTCAGAAGTAACAATTTCCTTTCCAGATTTATCAGCTAGCTTTTGAATCTTTTGACTCATGCTAATTTGCAATCTCCTTGGCAAGGAAACTCCATGATCTTTCTCTAGAAGAAACGCAACACCGCCTTTTCCAGATTGAGAATTAATCCTTACTACAGCCTCATAACTTCTACCGAGATCAGCAGGATCTATTGGCAAGTATGGCACTTCCCAATGGTATTGATTAGATTGCTCCATTGCATTAAAACCTTTTTTAATTGCATCTTGGTGAGAGCCTGAAAAAGCAGTAAAAACAAGATCCCCAGCATATGGATGTCTCGGATGAACAGGAAGCTGATTACAATATTCAACTTCTCGCATTACTGAATTAATATTAGAAAAGTCGAGATTTGGGTCGATGCCTTGAGTAAGCATATTAAGAGCTAATGTTACTAAATCAACATTACCAGTTCTTTCGCCATTACCAAAAAGGGTGCCTTCAATCCTGTCTGCTCCTGCCATAACTCCAAACTCAGCCGCAGCAACTGCAGTGCCTCTATCATTATGAGGGTGAAGACTTAAACATATATTCTCTCTATTTCTAAGATTATTATTCATCCACTCTATTTGATCTCCATAAATATTTGCAGATGACATCTCAACAGTAGCAGGGAGATTAATTATTATTTTATTGTTTGATGCATCTTTTAAGATATCTACAACTTCATCGCATACCTCAGCAGCATATTCCAGCTCAGTTCCAGTGAAACTTTCTGGTGAGTATTCAAAACTCCAATTAGTATCACTATTCTTTAAAGCCAGCTCCCTTACTTTTCTTGCACCATTTAATGCAATTTGTTTTATACCCTCTTTATCTTGATTGAATACAACTCTTCTTTGCAGAGTAGAGGTGGAATTATAAAAATGCAAAATAGCACTTTTTGCTCCTTTAAGAGATTTAAAGGTGCGCTCTATAAGCTCATCTCTTGATTGAGTTAATACCTGAATATCAACATCAGATGGGATTTTTTTATTGTCAATTAGATCTCTAACAAAATCAAAATCAGTTTGAGATGCAGAAGGAAAGCCAACTTCTATTTCCTTAAAGCCTATCTCGCAAAGAAGTTTGAACATCCTATCTTTTCTTTCAGACCCCATAGGCTCTATCAGTGCTTGGTTGCCATCTCTTAGATCAACAGAACACCACAAAGGAGCATTAATAATAGTTTTTGAAGGCCATTCTCTATCCTGCAAATCAATTGCTTTAAAAGGCTTATATTTCTTATATGGATTGTCCATTTTTTATTAAGTAAATGTTAATATTTATTTGTATATGATAACTGCTTCTTTAAAAACTAACCTTATATTAAAAGAGCTTGGAATTACAAGATTTTCTTTAAGATCTGTAGCAAATAAATCAAGCCTTAACCCAATCCATATTTATAAAATTCAAAATGTAACCGTTTTATTAAATAAGTCTTTTAAAGAGCATAAAAGTTCTGAAAAAAAATTAATTTTAGCCATAATGAATTCAACAACTCTTGCAAGTTCAGAGTCGCCTGGTCAATCTTGCTCAGTTAATAGCGTAACTGAGTTAGGTAACTCATTAGACAGGCATTCTAAATTAATTATTAATTTTACAAATAATGAAATTAAGATCTCTACAAAAACACCAGTTATAAACTCAGCTAACATTGATCAATTAACTTTAAACCCTCAAAAGAAGAAGCAACTCTGGACTTCCATTAAGTCTTTACTCAGTCTTTAAATGTTCCATGTTACAAGTCTCAGAGAAGAGCACTTAGAGGAGTCATATGAAATCGAGAAGCTAACCAATCCAACACCATGGACTTACAAAAATTTTAAATCCTCTTTTGAGGTTGGCCACTTTGGCTTAATTTGTATTTATAAAAATCAGATAGCTGGATTTGCCATCTACTCTCCTATAAAACCAGAAGCACATCTCTTAAATATAGCTATTGCACATAAATTTCAAAAAAAAGGTGCTGGAGCTTTATTGCTAAATACAATTTTTGATCAATGTACAGTGATGGGCATTAAAACTATATATCTAGAAGTAAGAATAAGTAATATTAAAGCTATTCTTTTTTATGAAAAATTTGGTTTTAAGAAAGATGCAATTAGAGAAAACTATTACACCGGAGAGCATAAAGAAGATGCTCTTTTGATGTCAAAAGTTCTAGCTTAGTAGATTATTGATCTTTTTTTCAATTTTACTAGGCTTTGTGGAGGGCAAAAACCTCTTAACTACCTCACCATCACTATTTATTAAAAATTTTGAAAAATTCCATTCTATTGGTCTATAGCCTAAGAACCCACGCTTAGAATCTTTTAAAAAAGTATACAAAGGGTCTTCATTTGGACCATTCACATCAATCTTATTGAAAAGAGGGAATGTAATGTTGTACTTTTCAGCACAGAAGAATTTAATCTCATCGTTACTTCCAGGCTCTTGAGCTTTAAACTGATTGCATGGAAAAGCTAGAATTTCAAAATTATCACCCTTAAAATTATCATATAAATTTTGTAGGCCTTCATATTGATAGGTTAATCCACAATAGCTAGCAACATTAACTATTAATAGGGTTTTCCCCTTGTAGCTTCCTAAATTAACTTCATTAAGCTCTGCATCTTTTACTGTTATGTCATATATACTTTTCATAGCAATTTGTATTTATAGAATTGATTGTATATCTTCAATGAGATCAGATGGCTCTACCCTTGGATCATATCTTTTAAATAATTCACAATTTTTCTTAAAAAGAAATTTTGTAAAATTCCATTCAATATCTTTTGTATCAGACCCTTCACAGCTAATATTTTTTAAAAAAGTATACAAAGGGTCTTCATTTGGACCATTCACATCAATCTTATTGAAAAGAGGGAATGTAATGTTGTACTTTTCAGCACAGAAGAATTTAATCTCATCGTTACTTCCAGGCTCTTGAGCGCCAAATTGGTTGCTTGGAAAAGCTAAAATTTCTAGCCCTTGAGAATTAAATTCATTATAAAGTTCCTGCAATCCCTCATAATGATATGTAAGACCACATTCACTAGCCACATTAACTATTAGAAGTGTTTTTCCATCATAGATAGAGAGATCTACATCATCTAGATTATTGTCTTTAACAGTAAAGTCAGTTATTTTTTTCATAGGCTGTTTTTTATAATGTGAAGATTTTAAGTTATTAATGATTATTTCTCCACTTAATACCTTTAATATATAGTTAATAAATACTTATTTCTGAAAAGATGTAAGATTCATGATTTAGTTTGAGATATTTAAGTATGACAAGTTCAAAAGAAATTAAACTTATTTGGAAAAAATATAAAGATTTATCAAGTGATGAGTTATATTCAATTTTGCATTTGAGACAAAAAGTATTTATTTTAGAGCAAGATTGTCCATACATAGATGCTGACTACTCAGACCAAGACGCATTTCATTTATTAGCATATAAAGATAATGACTTAATTGGATATCTTAGGGCTTTTAAGCCTGGAATAAAGTATGAAGGTTCTTCACTGGGAAGAATAGTCACTGAAATAAATTCAAGAGGTCTCGGCGTGGGTAAAATGATAACCATTGAGGGAGTAAACTTTTTAAAAAAAGATTACCCAGATCATGAAATTGTGATTTCTGCCCAACATCGATTAGAACATTTTTATATTGATTTGGGATTTACTTCAAGAGGAGAGGTTTACCTAGAAGATGATATTGATCATATACAAATGTATTTTATTCCGACTAAATAAGAGATAACCTCATTTTATTTCACTTAATAATTGGGCTATCAAACAATAAACTATGTATCTCTTCGGTTATGAAAGGAGCGAAAGGGTGCATCATAACTAGTATTTCTTTCAATAGCGGCCTAAGATTTTTTGTATCTCCACTTTTTTTACATTCTTCAATATAGAAATCACAAAACTTGCTCCAGAAAAATTCATATATTTCATTTATGGCGTAATCGAGCCTGTAATCTAAAATGTTTTGAGCAATTTTAAGTTTTGTTTTTTCAAATTCTTCTAAAATCTTAGTATCATCATCATTCTTGGCCTCAAAGACATTATTGCTATCAGGGTAGCCGTTGATAAATCTTGCAGCATTCCAGATTTTAGTGCAGAAATTTCTATAACCTTTAAGCCTTCCTAGCTCAAAACTAATATCTTTAGTATGCGTAGCTAATGAATAAAAAGTCATTCTTAATGCATCTGACCCATAAGAATCAATTCCATTTGGAAATTGTTTTCTGGTCTTTTTAGCAATTTTTTCAGCCGTACTTTCTTGCATAAGATTACTAGTTCTTTTCTTAACAAGGTCTTCAAGAGAAATTCCATAAATTAAATCTAATGGGTCAATAATATTTCCTTTTGACTTAGACATTTTTTGACCATTTTCATCTCTAATTAAACCAGTAACATAAACATCTTTAAATGGAATCTGATCAGTGAACTCTAAGCTCATCATCATCATTCTTGCTACCCAGAAAAAAATAATATCAAAACCAGTAACAAGCAAAGAGGTTGGAAAGTGTTTTTTAAAATCATCTGTATTTTCTGGCCATCCTAAAGAGGCAAAAGGCCATAGGCTTGATGAAAACCATGTATCCAAAACATCTTCATCTTGATTAAGCTCAAGATTACCAAGGTTATAGTAAGACCTTACACTGACCTCATCTTCTCCTACATAGATATTTCCTTCACCATCATACCAAGCAGGTATCCTGTGTCCCCACCAAATTTGCCTACTGATACACCAATCTTCAATATTATTCATCCAATTAAAATAGGTTTTATCCCAGTTGCTTGGATGAAATTTTATATTTCCATTATTAACTGCTTCATTTGCTCTAGTAGCCATTTCTGATGTTTTTACATACCATTGGTAGCTCAGCTTAGGCTCTATAACTATATTAGACCTTTCTCCTCTTGGAACGCTAATATCATGTGGCTCTTCTTTAACTAATAAATTAATATTCTGGAGTTCTTGAATGACTAGTTTTCTTACCTTAAATCTATCAAGGTTGCTGAATGGTTCTGGAACATTTTCATTACTCCAAGCATCATCATTAAATATACTTATAGGAGAAAAATCTTCCTGTTTGTCAGAGGTATGTACTTTTCCGTCAAGCTCATAAAGTGAATATTTCTTCCCAATTTCATAATCATTAAAATCATGACCCGGAGTAATCTTAAGACACCCAGTTCCAAATTCCATATCTACATACTCATCTGCAATGATAGGTATTTTTCTTCCTACAAATGGTAGCTTTACATACTTACCAATTATAGATTTATATCTTTCATCACCTGGATTAACTGCTATAGCCATATCCCCAAACATAGTTTCAGGTCTTGTGGTAGCAATTTCAACAAACTCATCCGTTCCTTCAATGGGATATTTTATATGCCATAGCAAGCCCTTCTTTTCTTGCCTAACAACCTCTAAATCAGACACAGCCGTCTTTAAGGATGGGTCCCAATTAACAAGCCTATACCCTCTATAAATTTTATTTTTCCTATGTAGATCAACAAAAGCTTTTATTACTGCCTTATCAAAACCATCATCTAGAGTGAATCGATATTTATCCCAATCTACTGAGCAGCCAAGTCTTTTTATTTGAGAAGTTATTTTTTCTTCAGAGAAATCTTTCCATTTCCACGTCTCTTCAAGGAACTTCTCTCTACCAAGGTCCTTTCGCGAAACATTCTCTCTTGCTAGATTATTTTCAACTACCATTTGGGTGGCTATGCCTGCATGATCAGCGCCAACTTGCCAATAAGAGTCTTTGCCTGACATATGGTTATATCTTGTATAGAAATCCATGATGGCATATTGAAAACTATGACCCATATGAAGTGTTCCAGTAACATTAGGAGGAGGTATTACCTGTGCAAAAGACTCAGTTGCATTAGTATTATTAATGCTTCTTTTAGCCCATATCTCTGCCCATTTTTCCTCTATTTCAATGGGGTAATACTTCTTATCCATAATGTTGCTTTGTTGAGATCTTTTATAGTTTTTTACTTAATAAAAGCTCACTAATTAAAGGGACTGGCCTCCCAGTTCCCTCCTTAACAGGAGTGCTATGAGATGCTGTTGCAGCAATATCTATATGCGCCCATTTATAGTCAGTTGTAAATTTAGATAAGAATGCAGCAGCATGAATAGTTCCAGCTTCGCGACCTCCACCAATATTTGCAAGATCTGCATAGCTTGTTTTGGTGCATGACTGATGCTCATCCCAGAGTGGTAATTGCCAAGCTCTATCACCTGACTCTTCTCCAGAGGCAATTATCATATCAGCTAAATATTGATCATTTGCCATGACTCCACTTGCATGCCTCCCTAGAGCAACAACAACGGCGCCAGTTAATGTTGCCATATCAATTACATATTTCGGTTTATATCTTCCTACATACGTTAAAGCATCACATAAAACTAACCTTCCTTCTGCATCGGTATTTAGTATTTCAATTGTTTGTCCTGACATGGATGTAACTACATCTCCTGGTTTAGTAGCTTTTGCAGAGCACATATTTTCTGCACAAGCCATAACACCTACAACATTCACCTTTGCATTGAGCCTTGCTAATGTAGACATAACTCCAAAAACAGTTGCTGCTCCACACATATCCCATTTCATCTCATCCATTCCTTGAGGTGGTTTTAAGGATACCCCGCCAGTGTCAAAAGTAATACCTTTACCTACAAGAGCAATTGGTTTCTCTGAAGCTTTTCCACCCTTGTATTCTATAACCATCATTCTTGGGGGTTCATCACTCCCTTTTGAAACACTTAGGTATGACCCCATGCCCATTTTTGCTAAATCTTTTTCATTAAATGATTTCACTTTTAAGCTAGGAAAGTCCTTTGACATAGCTTTTACTTTCTTTTCAATAATTTTCGGAGTGGCATGATTTGCAGGAAGATCGCCAAGATACTTTGCGGTATTAACACCCTCACCAATTGCGAAGCCTTTTTTTGCAGAATCTTTAGCTTTTCTTAGATTAGCTCCAGCTAAGTCATTTCCATAAATGACTAGTTTTTTTAGTGTAGGGTGTTTTACTGTTTTATTTTTTGTCTCAGTGAAGATGTAGGCATTAGACTCAATAGATTTTGCAGCATTCTCAATCATCCAAAAAATGTCTTTTCCTTCAGGCAATGAAGAGCTTAATAGCAATGAAATATCTTTCGCTTTAAGTTTGTTTGCTTGCTTTGTTACAGATTTTAATGAGCCGAGCCATTTATGTAATGGCGCACTAGCATCTAAAGCCTTAATCATTAAAATACTTTCAGCCTCAACACCACTAACCTTAGGAAGGAGTATTGAGGACCCTTCATCCTGAAGATGGGAAGATATTGAATTTTTTAGAAACCCCTTAGATGCTTTATCAATAGCATTAAAAGACGCATCCTTAAAAGTATCTTTATTAATTGTAATAACAAGAAGTGAAGTTTTAATCGAAGTTAAATCAACTGATGAAGCATCTTTAACTGCTATGTTATTTAAGATTTTATATGGCATTTAAGCTCTCCTATTTATAGTATTTACTGATAAGATAAATATTGTAATGCATCATAGTTCTCAAGGCATGTTTAAAAATAATATTCTTTCAAAAAGTTTTAATTTGGAAGTTTTTAGATCAAGCATTTCCATCTTGATAATATTCTTTTTATTGGTTGTAGGTTCTAGATTTGTTTCATATTTTGAGCAAGCATCTGAGGGCAATCTTGACCCTTCCATAATTATATATGCAGTTGCTTTAAGGTTTCCTGATTTTATTTCACTACTCATTCCTTTATCATTCTTTATAGGGATTCTTGTAACAGTAAGCAGGCTATACGCTGATAGAGAGATATATGCTTATTTTTCAATTGGACTTTCGCCAATAACTCTTATTAAATTTATATTACCGCAGGCAAGCTTTTTTGCCTTTGCAACCTTGTTATTAAGCTTTTATCTTGCGCCATTAGGTAAAGAAATATCAAATGACTTGCTAAAAATTGATTCTTTTGAAGAGCAAATATCCTCTATCGAACCAGGAGAAATATATAATCTTAAAAATTCGAGAAGCTTTATAACATTCCTAGCAAAAAAAGATATGCATCTTGAGAAAGTGATATTTTTTAATGATGAAAACCAAAATCCAACTCTAATATCTGCAAGCTCTTTAAATATAGTAAAGAAAAATGAAACCTATGATCTAATATTTTCTGAGGGCTCATTAACTAATAATCTTTTCTCAGATGATCAGAGGGTAGTTTCAAATTTTTTAACATTTAGATCTGCGATTGATGAATTAATACAAAAAGAAGACAAAGGCCTAAATAATTTTTTTAATGACTTAAGTTCAGCTGAAGACTCAGAAATTCAATGGAGCCTATCTCTACCAATAACAATTTTTATTTTAATGATAATTGCAATATACCTAGGGAAGATCGAACCAAGAAAAGGTCGCCTTTCTGTAATTCTTCCGGGGATTTTGATATATGTTTTATATCTAAGCTTACTATTGCTTGGAAGGGATTATGTTTCAGAAAATTCAAATGATGCTTTCAGCCTTTTTTATGTTCATATAATTTTCTTATTTATTGCACTAGTTTTGTTTATGAGAGACAAGTATTTCATGTTTATTCCTAGCGAGGGAATTTATAGCTTTAAAAGCATCTCAATATTTTTAGTAGCTTTTATTTTGATTATCATAGGGATAACTAAATGATTTTGAATATTTATTTTTCTTACATAGTAAAAAGGACATTCAAAATAACCGCTTCAATATTTTTTGTATTTATATTTATAGATTTCATATTTAATTTATTGGGCGAGCTTGAAGACATATCAACAACATATACATTTATTGAGATATTCAAATTCTCACTATACTCTTCTCCAGAAAGAGCATTTGTTTTCCTGGAGGGCTCATGCTTGCTAGGCTTCATGATATCAATGGGCCTTTCTCAAGAAGAGGGCAATCTCAATGTGCTTCGATCCAGCGGCATTTCACCTTTTAAAATAGTGCTAATAGGTTCAATAGGCCCCATGATTTTAGCAGTAATATTTTTACTAGCTCATGAATATATTTTTAAAGACTTATCAAATAAGTCTGAGATTTCAAAAGAATTATCAATGTCAAAAACCTTTGATGCGGATGCCGACTTTACCTGGTTAAAAGATGGTAGTCGTTATATAAATTTTAAAAGGAAGATAGAGGATAGAGTATTCGACGTTAGATACTTTGAAATTAAAAAGAATATTGTAAATATTTCTTTAGTTTCTGACTCTGCAAAAATTAATAACAATCAAATTATTTTTGATTCTTCTTTAGATATTAAAATCAATAAAACAAAAAAAGATTCAAATTCTTTTGAGGTTATAAAAGATTTTAATTTTCCAGTTATTGTGTCTAAGAATATAAATGATATTGATAGGCTCTCAATGAGAGATAAGTCTATTTTAATTTCTCAACTTTCGGGACAATTGATAAAGCAGGATAGAATTTTTAAGTCCCATCTGGAGAAGAGTTATCTCCAATTCTTTTTAAAGCCTATATCGATAATTAGTTTAATTCTATTTTTTGGATGTTTTATATTTGGTTCTCTAAGAGAATCTACATCAGGTTCAAAAATTGTAATTTCTGTTCTCGGTGCTTTTATTTATCAAATAAGCCAAGATTTATCTTCAAGCATAGCAATTTCATTTAACTTTAATATTCTATTTGGTAGCCTGCTACCTGCATTAATAATATTTTTTATTTCCTTAAGAATGTATAGAAAACTAAACTAATTTTAGATTAGTGCCCGATAAATTGTCATTAATTGCCATATTATTTTTTGAAATGTAGATTTGCAGGAGAGGTAAACCTGCCAAGAGAAATATTAATATATTTGTATAAAACCTGATCGTTGCTTGGGTAAAATTAACTTTTTTTCCATTGGTAGAGTAAATTTGAATGTTCCATGCAGTCATGCCAAGCGTTTTTCCTCCTCTTATCCAAAAAAAAGAATAAAATAGCCAAGCGCTTATTATAACGATAGAGGCACCAGCTACAGGATGAAGTATTTCACCATTATTTATCCATAAAGCAATAGATCCACACCCAAACCAAACACCAAGCAAAAGAAAGAAATCATAGATAGTGGCAGCAATTCTTTTTACAGGAGATACAAACTGTGAATTATCGGTCATTTTGGTATAGTACTTTAAAACAAAACAAATAATATACGATTATGAATACTGCGTCAGAATTTTTAGGACATCCGAAGGGGCTATTTGTTTGCTTTGCAACAGAAATGTGGGAGCGTTTTTCTTATTATGGAATGAGAGCTCTATTGATATTATATTTAACCAAGCACTGGAACTTTTCAGATGCGCAGAGTTACATAATATATGGCGCATACACTTCTTTGGTATACATAATGCCAGTTTTTGGAGGAATGTTAGCTGATAGAATTCTTGGATCAAGAAAAGCTGTAACATTTGGAGCAATCCTCCTTGTTTTAGGGCATACAGGGATGGCATTTGAAAGTAATGTTCAAGTATTCTACCTATCTCTTGCTTTAATCATCTCTGGGGTTGGGTTTTTGAAACCTAATATTTCTACAATGGTGGGTGCCCTTTATGCTGAAGGCGACCCTAGAAGAGATCCTGGTTTTACTATTTTCTATATGGGAATAAATATAGGAGCTTTTACAGCCTCTCTTCTATGTGGGTATTTAGGAGAAACCTATGGATGGTCGTATGGTTTTGGAGCCGCTGGAATAGGAATGCTAATTGGTTTAATAATTTTTCTTTGGGGCCAAGATTACCTAGAAGGTCATGCAGAGCCATCATCTAATTTTTACCAAGAAACTAAATTTAATATTTCATATGAAAATTGGGCCTACATAAGTGGCATCTTCATGGTTTTATTTTCATGGATCCTTATTCAAAATCAAGACGTTGTTGGAAATTTACTGGGCGGATTTGGAGCCATATGCGTAGCATTCTGGCTATTTTATGCACTTTTTAAATGTACAGCTGAAGAAAGAGATCGTTTGATTGTTGTTGGAATACTTATTTTATTTTCTTTAATTTTTTGGGCTCTTTTTGAGCAAGCAGGATCATCTTTAAATATCCTTACTGACAGGGGGGTAGACAGAACTATTCTTGGCTGGGAAGTTCCAGCATCTATGTTCCAATCATTAAATGCATTCTTTATTTTTACACTAGCGCCAATATTCGCCTTTATGTGGCTAGCGTTATCTAAAAGAAACATTGAACCCTCTACACCGCTCAAATTTGCAATAGGTATTATGTTTGTTGGGCTTGGCTTTTTAGTGCTTGTGTATGGTATGAATAATAGCTCGGGGATTCAAACAGGTGTTATATGGATTATGCTCATATATCTTCTTCATACTATTGGAGAGCTATGCTTGTCTCCTGTTGGACTATCCTCAGTAACAAAACTATCACCACAAAGGATAGTTGGAATGATGATGGGTATGTGGTTTTGTGCCTCAGCAGCAGGAAACTTTGTTGCTGGATTAATTGCTAGAGCTACTGCAAGCGAAGATATTTCTGGAGGAGAAACAAGTTTTTCTATTGATCAGAAAATGGCCTTTGTTGATGTATATACTAATGTTGGCCTTATTGCTTTAGCAGTAGGCCTGATATTGGCATTAGCATCACCTTTGCTAAAGAAAGGAATGCACGGTATAAACTAGTTCAGCCCTTTAAGTACGCCTAGATATATTTTTTTTAGCAGCTCTAAGTCAGAGATGCTTACACATTCATCTATTTGATGGATTGTTTTATTGAGTGGACCTAACTCAATAATTTCAGTTTTCATCTTTGCAATAAATCTTCCGTCAGATGTTCCACCTTTTGCATTTTTATCAGCATCAATACCAGTTACTTTTTTGATAGAATCAACAACTATATTCTTCAAAGTATCTTTGGTTGTAAGATATGGAAGTCCACTTAAGTACCATTCAAGATCATAGTCCAATCCCAATCCATCTATTATTGCTTTAAATTCTTTCTTCAATGAGCTTTCAGTAGATTCGGTAGAAAATCTAAAATTGAAAATCATATCCAAGTGACCTGGAACCACATTCTTTGCACCTGTTCCAGATGCTATATTTGAAATTTGAAAACTTGTTGGTTGAAAAATTGCATTACCATTATCCCAAACCTGGCTCTTTAATTTCACTATAAGATCGCTTGATAAGAATATAGGATTCTTCACATTTTCTGGGTAAGCGATGTGTCCTTGTTTTCCCTTAACTCTAAGTTCTCCACTTAAAGATCCTCGTCTACCAACTCTAATGCTATCACCCAGTCTCTCATTTGAGGTTGGCTCACCAACAAGACAATAATCAATTTCATCAGCTTTCTCAATCATGTCATCAACAATCCTGTCAATAAAGCCATCACAAGCATTTCCTTCTTCATTGCTGGTTAGCAATATCGCAATTCTATAATTAGGATTTTCATTTTCTTCAAGGAATAGTTCAACACTATCCAGAAATGCTGCAATCGAGCCTTTCATATCAGCAGCACCTCTTCCATGTATCATTCCGCTCTCAATATGTCCAGAAAAGGGCGCATGTATCCAATTTTCAACAGGACCAGTTGGCACAACATCAGTGTGCCCTAAAAAACAGAAAAGCTTTCCACTCTCTCCATATGTTGCATAGAGATTTTCTACGTTTAGATAGTTTATTCGCTCACAGTTAAAGTTAAGTTTTTTTAATCTTTCCTCAATGAGATCAAAGCAACCCATATCTTTTGGAGATATCGACTCGATTTGAATTAGTTTTTGTAGAAAATCAATCATTTTTATGAAGTGTAGTATTTAAGCTAATTTGATTTTTATTCGGCTTGGCAATTATATTGCCATTTTGTGAATGTCTAATAAATAGTAGATTACTTTTGTTAGATAATTCAGAGCCTTTTACAATTTTTTTCTCTTCACCATTTTCGTCATGAAGCTCGATTTTAGATCCGGATGTAATATATAGCCCAGCCTCAACTATACAGTTATTACCAAGAGGTATACCTAAGCCAGAATTAGCACCCAGTAGACAATTCTCTCCAACAGATATTTTAATATCATTGCCACCAGAAAGAGTACCCATTGTGCTGCAACCTCCGCCAAGATCTGAATTATTTCCAATAACGACACCTGAAGATATTCTTCCTTCAATCATTGCATTGCCCAAAGTTCCTGCATTAAAATTTACAAAACCTTCGTGCATTACTGTGGTTCCCTCGGAGAGATACGCCCCAAGTCTAACTCTGCTCGCATCAGCAATTCGAACATTTTTTGGAACAATATAATCGGTAAGGGGCGGGAACTTATCCAGAGATCGAATATGAATACATTCATTATCAAGCTTAGACTGCGCAATCACTTGTTCAACTTCATCTATTGCTATAGGCCCTTTGTTTGTCCACGCAACATTAGGTAAGTTTTCAAATAATCCATCTAGATTTAAAGTATTTGGTTTGCAAAACTTATAAGAAAGTAAATGAAGTTTAAGATAAGCGCCTTCAGTAGATGTGACTGGCTGGTTTAAATTATCTTCACTCCAATCTATCTGGACCTCATTTTTAGTTTTCATACCATCAATATCAATATCAATTGAAAATCGGTCAGATTTTATAGAATAGAAGTGGACATCAAGAATATTTCCTGATGCTGAGGTTGAAGCAAAACCGTTAGCTAAGATTTTCATTGATCAATTATAATGACAGATTTCAAAAATTATATAACTTCTTCTAAAGCTTTTGAGATTTTTTCTATTTTTCTATTTGAAACACTTGAAATTGTTATATCTTCAATCTCAAAAGTATCTTCAACTCTGTCACCAAGAGTATTAATCCTTGCTGATTGAATAGATACACTATTCTCATGAAGTATCTTAGCAATTTTTACCAATAAACCTGGCGTATTGAATGCCTCAACGGTAAGAAGATTTTTTTTACTAACTTTATCTTCGATGTTGCTAATTTTAAACTTTTTTTGAAAAGTATCTTTCTTTTTAAGACTTTTTTTTATGTTTTCATATCTAGGTGGGCTAGAAAAATTCTTTATAATTTTATCTCTAATATTCTTAATTTCATTTTTTAATAATGGATTATCATGAGAGTGAAACTTTGCTATAAATGTATTTAGAGCAACTTGATTATCTTGACTTGTGCATATGCTCGCATCAATTATCTCTAATCCAACCTCATCAAGAACTTGAACCAACTTCAAAAAAAGGCCATCAGAGTTCTCTACTTCAATAAAAATTTCAAGAAGGTTATCAAAACATTTTCTGCAAGAAACTTTTATGTCATTTTCAGATTTTGACAAAATCAATTCACTTTGCCATTTAAGCTTATCTGATGAGTTTTTATTAAAGTAGTAATCATCAAACTTAGACCATATACCCCTTAATGCATCAACATCACTTTTATTTAACAAGCTAAAAACAGAGTTCTTTCTGTCTTCTGATATTTCTTTTGAAGCTTTTATAGGTTCTTTATTTAAAAATGACCTTGTTGCTAAAAATAAATCTTTTAATAATCCATGTTTCCATGCATTCCAAAGCTTTGGATTGGTTGATCTAATGTCGTTAATTGTAAGCAAATATAAATAATCAAGACGCTCGGTATTAAGTACTATTTCAGAAAAATCATAGATAGTTTTTGCATCAGTGAGATCTTTTCTTTGGGATATAGATGACATTTTAAGATGATTCAATACCAACCAAGAAATTAATTCAGAATCTGCTACAGAAAGGCCAAGTCTCTTTGCAAAATTCCTGCTTGTCTTAGCCCCTATTTCTGAATGATTTCCACCTTTTCCTTTTCCCAGGTCATGGAAAAGACCTGCAATATAAAGAATTTCAATTTTCGGAATCTTTTTTATCAGCTCATTCTCTAATTTAAATTCTTCAGATTGAGAAATCTTCATTTGGCGCATATTTCTAACAACCTTAAAAGTATGCTCATCAACTGTGTATATATGAAATAAGTCAAATTGCATTTGTCCAATCACTTCACCAAATTCAGGTATATATTTTTGTAATATACCTACAGTCTTCATTAATCGTAATATTGAGGACAAATGATGTTTAGATCGAAGAATTTCTAGAAATTTACTGGCATTAACTGAAGAATTTCTAAAATCATCGTCAATAAGATAAGCCCACTTCTTAAGAAGTCCAATTGATTCAGAGTTAATTTGATTTATCTTTTTATTCTTTCCAAGTTCAATAAAAATATCAAAAAGAATTCCTTTATTTTTTCCTATATTTCTATTTAGAATTCCAATTTGATTCTTTTTTATAAAAAAATTACCTCTTTTCTTTTTTAATGCAAACACACCTTCTTCTTCATAAACCTGCAAAACAAGCTCATTAAAATTTGAAATAGTTTGAGCGTGAGAGAAAAAATCTTGCATCATCATCTCAACTTTTTGTTTTTGATTTAAATTTTCAGTTATTGCTTTATTGGCAATATCAATCTGTGATTCAAAATTTAGCCTATTTTTAAACTTAGTAGATATATTTACTGAATATCTCATAGCTTTCATAAATGCATATGATTTTTTTGCATTCTTATAGTCCCTATTAAATTTTTCAGAGTCTTCAATACTCCTCTTATTTTTTAAATCTAGGCAATAGCCTAGAATCCACTCAGAATTCTGAAAATCTCTCATTGTTCCTGGAGACTCCTTCAGATCAGGCTCCAAGTTAAATGCAGATGAGTCAAATGAGCGATATCTATCCGCTTGTTCTAATATTTTAGCCTTGAAGTAATTCTTTTTGTGCCATGCGTGAGCGACAACTTTTTCAACGATTCTATCTGTTTGTTTGATAGAGATTAGACCTCTCATGCTGAAATATGAAGTCAATTCTTTTGCATCCTCTCTTAACATTTTTTTTAACTCACCAGATGATCTCACTGAACAGCCAATCTTAAATCCGAGATCCCATAAACTGGTTATAAATTTTTCAAGCTCTGCCTCTTTATTTCTATCGTTATTGTTTTTGATTATTGATATGTCAATATCTGAAGAAGGGAACATCTCTTGCTTACCAAAACCGCCAATTGCATACATTGAATAGTTTGAACTTAAATCAAGAGCATTAAACTTTTTGATAATAATTTTTTCTATTTCTTTTGAAATGCCAACTAAATATGGGGTAGACAGATCAGGATTCAAATATATTTCATCGAGACTATCCCAAAACTTTCTATTTAAATTAGATATCTCATTATTCATAGATCTTCTTCAGATCTTTTTGTAAGCACTTCAACTCCATTACTTGTTACAGCTAAAGTATGCTCCCACTGAGCAGAATTTCTGCCATCCTTCGTTTCTACAGTCCAGCCATCACTTAGTGATTTTGTGTATTTCGATCCTTGATTGATCATAGGCTCTATCGTAAAACACATACCTTCCTCGATTTGAATTCCAGTTCCCTGCCTTCCATAATGAAGTACCTGTGGCTCCTCATGATATACCGTTCCAATTCCATGGCCACAATAGTCTTCAACAACAGAGTAATAGTTTGACTCAGCATGTGTTTGAATTGCATGCCCTATGTCTCCTAAAAATGCTCCAGGCTTAACTACCTCAATTGCTTTGTACAAACACTCTTGCGTAACTCTAACCAATCTCTCATTATGAGGTTGACACTTGCCCACTAAAAACATTTTTGATGTATCGCCATGCCATCCATCTTTGAGGACGGTAACATCAATATTTAAAATATCTCCATTTTTCAATATTTTGCTTTTACTTGGTATTCCATGGCATATAACTTGATTAATGCTTGAGCATATTGTTTTTTTATAACCTCTATAACCAACATTAGCTGGAATAGATTTTTGTTCATTAGTTATAAAGTCATAACACATATCATCTAATTCTCCAGTAGAAACACCTGGAACTACATGAGGAGTAATCATTTCTAACACTTCAGCCGCAAGCTTGCCTGCAATTCGCATTTTATTAATTTCTTCACTATTTTTAATTGTAATTTTCATAATTTTTTAAGAAAAAGATAGACATAAAGCTACTAAGTCTATAAAGTACAATTTTAATGCCAGCTTGTAATTTTAGCCCATTAAAATCCGAAAAATCTTTTCAAAAAGTTTTCATTTCTTTTATTAATAAATTCGCCAGAGGGCTATTATAGTGCCATTTAAATCAATATTGGCACTAGAAGATGGAACTATTTTTTACGGAGATGGTTATGGTGTCGAAATTGCAACTGTTGGAGAGGTTGTTTTCAACACCTCAATGACAGGTTACCAAGAAATAATTACAGATCCTTCATATAAAAAGCAGATTATTACCTTTACGCATCCCCACATAGGCAATACTGGTATTAACATAGAAGATTATGAATCTGAAAAAATTCATGCAAGCGGAATTATTGTAAAAAACTTTTGTTACAAACCTTCAAATTGGAGGAGCACCGAATCTCTAGAAAATTTCTTAATTAAAAATAAGTCTATAGCTATTTCAGGCATTGATACTAGAAACTTGACTTCACACATAAGAAAGCATGGGTCAATGGGATGCTGTATTGCATCTTTAGATAAGATCACCATTAGCGATGCTATAAAAAAAGCTCAAGATTTTGAAGGTCTTGAGGGAACAGATCTCGCCAAAGAAGTTTCAACTCCAGATCATTATGGGTGGATTGAGGGAACTTGGCCAAATTACTCTGAGACTTCAAAAAACTTTAATGTCGTAGCATATGATTTTGGAATCAAAAAAAATATATTAAGACTTTTAACAGAATCTGTAGGAAAAATTGATGTTGTAAATGCAAAAACTTCATTTGATGATGTCATGAAAAAATCACCACATGGAATTTTTCTTTCAAATGGTCCTGGCGACCCAGAGCCATGCGAATATGCAATTGATAATATAAAGCTCTTTCTGAATGCCGGCATACCTATTTTTGGAATATGTTTAGGACATCAGCTGTTATCTATAGCCTCTGGCGCAAAAACATTTAAAATGAAATTTGGACATCATGGCGCAAATCATCCAGTGCAAGATATAAAAACTAATGAAGTATTTATAACAAGCCAGAATCATGGTTTTGCTGTTGATGCAGACTCACTTCCAGATAATATAAAATCAACACACGTATCTCTTTTCGACGGCTCTCTACAGGGAATAGAATTGGTAGATGCTCCAGCTTTTGGTTTTCAAGGTCATCCAGAGGCCAGCCCAGGACCTCAAGAGATACAAGTTTTATTTGATAAATTTAGATTAATGGTGGAAGAGCATGCCAAGGCGTAAGGATATTTCATCAATTTTAATTATTGGTGCTGGACCTATCATAATTGGTCAAGCCTGTGAATTTGATTATTCAGGAGCCCAAGCATGCAAGGCTTTGAAGGAAGAGGGTTTTAGGGTAATACTTGTAAATTCAAATCCGGCCACAATTATGACAGATCCATTAATGGCAGATGCAACATACATTGAACCAATTCATTGGAAGACTGTTGAAAAAATTATAGAAAAAGAAAAACCAGATGCCATTCTTCCTACAATGGGTGGACAGACTGCATTAAATACTGCCTTATCACTGGCAAGAGAAGGGGTTCTGGAGAAGCATGGAGTTATTCTAATAGGAGCCAATAAAGAAGCTATTGATAAGGCTGAAGACAGAGAGTTATTTGATAAAACAATGAAGTCTATCAATATCGAAACGCCAAATTCTGGCATAGCACACTCTATGAATGATGCATTAGAAGTGCAAAAAAGAATTGGTTTCCCATGCATAATACGACCATCCTTTACCATGGGTGGAACAGGAGGAGGCATTGCATACAACATCAAAGAATTTGAGAAGATTTGTGAAAAAGGTTTGGAATTATCTCCCACAACAGAACTGCTAATAGATGAATCTCTGATAGGTTGGAAAGAGTATGAAATGGAGGTTGTAAGGGACTGTAATGATAATTGTATAATTATTTGCTCTATTGAAAATCTTGATCCTATGGGTGTTCATACTGGTGATTCAATTACTATAGCGCCTGCTCAAACCTTAACCGATAAAGAATATCAAATAATGAGGAATGCATCCTTTAAAATTTTAAGAGAGATAGGTGTTGAAACTGGCGGGTCTAATGTTCAATTTGCAGTCAATCCTGAAAATGGAAAAATGGTTGTTATAGAAATGAATCCTCGTGTCAGCAGATCATCTGCTCTAGCATCAAAAGCAACAGGCTTTCCAATTGCAAAAGTTGCTGCATTGCTATCCGTAGGATATACATTGGATGAATTAAAAAATGATATCACAGGAGGGCTGACTCCAGCATCTTTTGAGCCCAGTATTGATTATATTGTTACTAAGATACCTAAATTTGCTTTTGAAAAATTTCCACAAGCAAACTCTAGACTAACAACTCAGATGAAGTCTGTTGGAGAGGTCATGGCCATGGGAGGTAATTTCCAAGAATCAATGCAAAAAGCAATATGCAGCATGGAAGAGGACCTTAATGGTTTTAATTCAATTATTGATATTGAAGACCCTAATTTTGAAGATGAAATAAAATATCAACTGTCATTCCCTGGGCCAAGTCGAATTTTTTATGTTACGGATGCGCTAAGAAGGGGTTGGAGTAAAGATAAAATCTACCAATTAACCAAAATTGATTATTGGTTTCTTGATCAATTAGAAGAGATTATTCAAATTGAATCTTCAATTATTGGAAAAGATATATCTGAGATTAAAAAAGACAATTTTTTAAATCTTAAAATCAAAGGTTTTTCAGATTCAAGAATAGGATCACTTACCAATTCATCAGAAAAAAAAGTAAGAGAGATAAGGAAATCCTTAGATATAAATCCAATTTTTAAAAGGGTTGATACTTGTGCTGCAGAGTTTGAAACTTCAACATGTTATATGTATTCATCTTATGGCGATGTATGTGAGAGCAAGCCCTCAAATAAGAAAAAAATTATGGTTTTAGGAAGTGGCCCAAATAGGATAGGGCAAGGCATCGAGTTTGACTATTGCTGTGTTCATGCATCTCTAGCTTTGCAAGAAGAGGGAATAGAGTCAATAATGGTAAATTGCAATCCTGAAACTGTATCTACTGACTTTGACGTTTCTGATAGGCTTTATTTTGAACCCATTACAGCTGAAAAGATATTAGATATTATTGATATTGAAGATCCTGATGGAGTTATTATTCAATTTGGTGGACAGACGCCCCTAAAACTTGCGGATACTTTATCAGAGAGAGGTATCAAAATATTGGGGACCGATGTTGATGCTATTGATCGATCTGAAGATAGAGAAAGATTTCAGGATTTAATTGAAAAACTAGATCTAACACAACCAAATAACGCTACAGTTAAAAATAAACTTGAAGCTATGGAGGCCTCAAAAAAAATAGGCTTTCCAATAGTAGTGCGACCATCATATGTCTTAGGTGGTAGAGCAATGCAACTTGTTCATAATGATAAAGAATTAGACTCATATCTTAGCGATGCTGTAGAGGTGTCTAACAGCAAGCCAGTATTGTTAGACAGGTATTTAACCGATGCAATTGAAGTAGATGTGGATGTTGTCTCTGATGGAAAAAACATAGAAATTGGCGGTATTTTGCAACACATCGAACAAGCAGGCATCCATTCTGGAGATTCAGGTTGTTCATTGCCTCCTTATAGCCTGTCTGAAGAAGTTCAAAATAGAATAAGTGAGCAAGCCATAGATATTTCTAAAGAATTAAATATTATTGGATTAATGAATATTCAATTTGCTGTAAAAGAAAATGAAATATATATAATTGAAGTGAACCCGAGAGCCTCAAGAACAGTTCCATTTATTTCAAAAGCAATAGGACACTCACTTGTAAAAGCTGCTTCAAAAGCAATGATTGGACACTCTTTAAAAGATCAAAAATTTTCATCTAAATTACCTAATGATTTATTCTTTGTTAAAGAAGCAGTCTTGCCATTTGACAAGTTTCCATTAGCAGATCCAATCCTTGGCCCAGAAATGAAGTCTACCGGAGAGGTTATGGGTATTGGAAGAAGTTTTGGAGAGGCTTATGCAAAGGCTCAAAAAGGAGCAAATAAGAATATTCCTTTAGGCGGGCAAGCATTTATTAGTGTGAAAGATGCAGATAAAAAATATCTTGACGATTTAGTTCCTCTGGTAATCGATAGTAATTTTTCAATTGTTGCAACTGGAGGCACAGCTGACTACATCAAGAATCTTGGATATGAAGTAAAAAAAATCAACAAGGTTAATGAGGGAAGGCCGCATACGGTTGATAGCCTTTTAAATAATGAAATCGATTTAGTTATAAATACCACAGAAGGCAAACAATCAATCGAAGACTCATCATCGATAAGGCAATCAGCCCTAAGAAGCAAAACTTTCTGCACTACAACTATATTTGGAGCTTTTGCAGTAATGGAAGCGCTAAAGACTGATCAAGAGGATTGGTTATATAGATCTTTACAAGAAATCAATTAGTTTCAATTATCTTGTTATAATTGTTACATGACCAATGTTCCAATCACAAAAGAGGGTGAAAAAGCTATTAAAGAAAAGCTATATCATCTCAAGTTTATTGAAAGACCAAAAATATCTGAGGCTATAGCAGAGGCTAGAGCTCATGGCGACCTTAAAGAGAATGCTGAGTATCATGCAGCAAAAGAGCTTCAAGGACTAACCGAGGCTAAAATTAATGAAATTGAGAGTGCTTTAGCAAGCGCTCAAGTAATCGATGTATTAACTATACCCGAGACAGGAAGGGTAGTTTTTGGCTCAACAGTAACACTTTACAATATTGACGAAGATTCTGAAATTACATACAAAATTGTTGGGAATTTAGAATCTGATCCTGAAAATGGAAATATCTCCATTGATACGCCAATAGCAAAAGGATTAATTGGAAAGCATGTTGATGATGAAATATCTATCACAACACCAACAAAAATATTAAATTATGAAGTTGTATCTGTTAAGCATCTATAAATAATGCATGCAGACAAATGGGCCTTAAAAGCAAAACAATCTGGTTACAAAACAAGAGCTGTATATAAGCTTGAAGAGATACTTACAAAAACAAGATCACTTAACACCTCTCACAAAATACTAGATATAGGATCAGCACCTGGGGGCTGGTCTCATTATTTAAAATTAAAATTACCCAACTCTAAAATATATGCATTAGATATTCTTGAAATGGATGAAATTCCAGGAGTAAGCTTTTTTCAGAATAGTATTGAAAATATTGATGAGATCCCTGAAATAAATGAACTAAAAGATAAATTCAATCTTGTAATTTCTGACATAGCCCCAAACATTACTGGTATAAATGCTGTTGATACTGAAAATATTTACAAACTAAATTTTCTTACATTAAAAGCAGCCCATAGGTATACTGAAAAAACCAATGGTAAGTTTATTATTAAAACCTTTCAAAATAGTATGTTTAAAGGTTTAAGGAAGGAGATGGAAAAATTATTTAATATTGTCCAAACCTTCAAGCCTGCCGCATCAAAAAAACAATCGGCAGAAATATATTTGTATGGAGCTAAGAAAAAATGATGAATAGCGTATTTAGAAATTTATTTGTATGGGTCATATTAGGATCTTTCTTAATATTTGTTTTCAATAATATTGAGAATTCTAATGTAAGAGAGCAGATTAGTTATAGCCAATTTAGAGAAGAGGTTCTATCAGACAGGATCGCAAAAGTGGTCTATAAAGGAGATCAGATGACCATCACCGGCGATAGGCTAGATGGATCTAAATTTGAAACAACACATCCTATTTTTAAGAAAGATGAAGCTGTAGATTTTGCTATAGAAGATCATGGGGTTATAGCCGTATATGAAAAGATAGAACAGCCTTCAATTTGGTCACAATTACTTGTAGGAGCTTTCCCAATAATTCTTTTATTAGGAATATTTTTCTTTTTCATGAGGCAAATGCAGGGCGGAATGTCTGGAAAGGGCGGCCCAATGTCATTTGGTAAGAGTAAAGCTAAATTAATGGAAGGTGGAAAGGTAAAAACTAATTTTAAAGATGTTGCTGGATGTGAAGAGGCAAAACAGGATGTTCAGGAGCTAGTTGATTTTTTAAGAGACCCAACAAAATTTCAGAAACTTGGTGGAAAAATTCCACGAGGTGTATTGATGGTTGGTCCTCCCGGTACTGGTAAAACATTACTTGCAAGGGCTGTTGCAGGCGAGGCTAAGGTGCCTTTTTTCACTATCTCAGGTTCTGACTTTGTTGAGATGTTTGTTGGTGTTGGCGCATCTAGAGTTAGAGATATGTTTGAGCAGGCAAAAAAACAATCACCATGTATAGTATTTATAGATGAAATTGATGCCGTTGGAAGACATAGAGGTGCTGGCTTAGGTGGCGGTCATGATGAAAGAGAGCAAACTTTAAACCAGTTACTTGTAGAAATGGATGGTTTTGAAGGAAATGACGGAGTTATAGTTATTGCAGCAACTAATAGGCCAGATGTTCTTGATCCTGCATTATTAAGACCTGGTAGATTTGATAGACAGGTGGTTGTAGATTTGCCAGATATAAGAGGAAGAGAAGCAATACTTAAAGTTCATATGCGCAAAGTCCCTATTGGCGCAGATGTTGATCCGCTTGTAATTGCGAGAGGTACACCAGGTTTTTCAGGCGCAGATTTAGCTAACCTAATAAATGAGGCTGCTTTATTTGCAGCAAGATACTCTGATAAGAAAATTGACCAGAGCCACTTAGATCTTGCTAAGGATAAGATAATGATGGGCGCTGAAAGAAAATCAATGATTTTGAGTGAAGAGCAAAAGAGAATTACAGCTTATCATGAGGCTGGGCATGCCATAGTTGGACGCTTATCTCCTAAACATGATCCAGTTTATAAAGTAACTATTATTCCTAGAGGAAGAGCTTTAGGTGTGACTATGTTCTTGCCCGAAGAGGATACTTATATGCAAAGTAAAGAGTATCTTTTGAGTAGAATTTGTGCTCTTTTTGGAGGCAGAATTGCAGAAAATATAATAAATGGAGACAAAGGAATAACAACCGGCGCCTCAAACGATATCGAAGTTGCAACTAATATTGCAACAAATATGGTGACCAAATGGGGCCTATCAGAAAAATTAGGCCCACTTAAGTATGGCGAAGATGAGGGTAGTCCATTTTTAGGAAGGTCTGCTTCATCACCATCTCAAGTTATCAGTGAAGATACATCTAAATTAATCGATAAAGAAATAAAATCTATTATCGATAACTGTTACTCAAAAGCGGATGAGATTTTAAAAAGCAATCTCGACAAACTTAACATCATGGCAGATGCCCTTTTAAAATACGAAACAATTGATGCAAATCAAATAGATGACATTATGGTAGGCGCTGAGCCAAGAGAGCCTGATGGATGGTCTGATGACGAGCCAGCAGATAAAGTAAATAAAAAAACTTCAATAAAAGGTCCGGCTGAAGAGTTATAATACTTCTATGAATTTAAAATTCGGCACGGATGGTATAAGAGGTCCTGTTGAGACCTTAATAACTCCAGAGGCATGTCTTAAAATAGGATATGCAACGGGCACTGTTGCAAAAGAGTTGGGCTGGAGCACTGTTATGATAGGCAAAGATACCAGAGTGTCTGGTTATATGCTTGAATCCGCACTGCAAGCTGGCTTTATATCTGCAGGCATTGATGTAAAACTTCTAGGACCAATACCAACACCTGGTGTTGCATATCTAACTCGCTCCCTCAGAGATGCATTTGGTCTTGTCATAAGCGCTTCTCATAATAATTTTTTAGATAATGGAATTAAAATTTTTATGCCTAATGGAGAAAAGCTTTCAAAAGATATAGAAAAGAGAATTGAAAAAATCTTATCAAAAGATATGAACATGGTTGAAACCTCTGCAATAGGTAAAGCAGCCAGATTTGATGAGTCTGGGGCTAGATATATTGAGTTTTGCAAATCAACAGTTCCTACAAATATAAGCTTTTCTTCATTGAGGGTTGTCTTGGATTGTGCGCATGGAGCATGTTACAGAGTTAGCCCATCTGTTTTTAGTGAGCTAGGAGCAGAAGTTATTCCTATTGGAGTTGAGCCAAATGGCTTCAATATTAATGAGGGCTGCGGATCAACCCACCCTGAACTTCTTCAAGAGCAAGTTATAAAAAATAGAGCTGATTTCGGTGTCGCATTAGATGGTGACGGTGATAGGGTAATTCTTGTTGATAACGAGGGTTCAATATTAGACGGAGACGATTTACTTTACATTATGGCATTTGCTAATCCAAATAGATCAGGCCCCTGGTCTGGAGTTGTTGGAACTAAGATGAGTAATTTCGGTCTCGAAGATGGCTTGAAAAAACTTGGATACAAATTTATAAGGGCTGATGTTGGGGATAAGTACGTAAGTCAAAAACTATCAGAGAAAGGTTGGTTGCTGGGAGGAGAAACATCTGGCCATATCATTAGCAAGGATTTAGTAAGCACTGGTGATGGCACAGTTGCAGCATTAAAAGTAATTTCTTCATTATTGATGTTAGAAAAATCACCTAAAGAAGTTCTATCTAACTACAATAAAAGACCGCAGGTAAATATAGCTGTTCAAGTAAATAATAAAGATATCGTTAATGACCCTGAAATACAATCCGCTGTATCTCAGGCACAATCAGATATAACCGTTGATAGAGTTCTTGTAAGACCATCAGGTACAGAAAATAAAATAAGAGTCATGGTAGAAGCCCCTGATGAAAAAACAGCTACAAAGTATGCAACAGATATATCTAAATTGATTAAATCAAAAACTTAAGTCCTTGTGATAATAGCTAACTTTAAATCTAACGGGTCGAGCCAAATGATACAAAGTTGGATCAAAGACTTTCAATCAAACATTACCAATAACATTTCTCATGTTGGAGTAGCTCCTCCAAATATTTATTTAGACCAGTTCAATTCATTCTTATCATCACTAAATAATAAAAATATCCTTTTAGGGGCTCAAGATGTTGGCGAGGCTGAGGGACCCCGAACAGGAGAAGTTTCATCATCTATGTTGAAGGATTTTGATTGTAGTTTCTCAATTATTGGCCATTCTGAAAGAAGAGCTTTGAATTTTGAAACTGATCAAATTATAAAGAAGAAATTAAAATGTTTATTAGAGAAAAATATCACCCCAGTACTATGTATAGGAGAGTCTTCTGAGCAGATGCAGTCTGGCAGAACATTAGAGGCTCTTGAAGCCCAAATTGATAATGTCTTAAAAGGAATGCATATTCTACATGATGTTGTTATTGCATATGAGCCTTTATGGGCTATTGGCTCTGGAAAAACGCCTAATCCGAATGACGTAAATCATATTAACGAATATATAAAAGATGTTGTACAATCCTCTACTGCAAATGATTTCCTGCCTAAGGTTTTGTATGGTGGTAGTTTGAATGCTCAAAATGCATCAACTTTCTTCAACAAAAAAAATATAGATGGAGCACTTGTTGGAGGTGCCTCACTTGATGGAAATATTTTTGCCAAGATAGTTAATGAATTTAATAGGATAATTTAAGATGATTACTTTAATACAGGTTTTATGTGTTGTTTTAGCAATAGCTATAATTGCATTGGTTCTTCTTCAGCAGGGCAAAGGCTCTGATTTAGGATCTGCATTTGGAGGAGGTTCATCAAATTCAATGTTTGGAGCATTAGGACCATCAAATTTCCTAGGAAAGTTAACTTCTGCTTTAGCAGCTATATGGCTTATTTTGACACTTTTCTTGGCTTATCTTTATAAGACAGATAATACTGACGAAGCTTTTGATGCGTCTCTAATTGAGGAAGCCATAGAAGAGACTCAACCAGAGTCTATACCTGAAGAATAAGCTTAATTAACCTTATTCAATATTAATTGGTGCCGAAAGCGGGACTTGAACCCGCACGAGTTTTCACTCACTAACCCCTCAAGCTAGCGTGTCTACCAATTCCACCACTTCGGCTGAACGCGAATTATAACAATATATCTTTTAATATTAATAGATATATAGCTTGACCAAAGGTACTACCTTTAATTAAACTTCACCTTCGGTGCGATGCGGGGTGGAGCAGCCTGGTAGCTCGTCGGGCTCATAACCCGAAGGTCGTTGGTTCAAATCCAGCCCCCGCTACCACATACATATATTTTTTTTGTGGGGCATATGCCCTTTTTTTATTTATAGAAATGAATAAAGACGATATAGAGAACATTGTTAAGCCTGTCATAAATAGACATGAGTGTGATCTATGGGGGATAGAAATACTTCGAGGAAGGAAAAGACCTACTCTAAGGGTTTATATTGAATCAGACATAGGAGCTGGTATTGATGATTGTGAGAATGTCTCAAAAGATCTCAATTATGAGGCTGAGTTAGAATCAATACTTGGAGAGGATTTTATTTTGGAAGTTTCTACACCAGGAATCGAAAGAAGGTTTTTCTATTTTGACCAATTAAAAGATTATATTGGAGAAAATTTTAAAATAAAATTGAGAGAACCATTAGATGGAATTAAAAATATCAATGGCCATCTCTCTGGGTGCAAAGACGATTTTCTTAGTATAGAAACATCTAACCTTGAATATAAATTAGAGTTTAATGATATGGAATTTTGTAAATTAGAACCAAATTTTGAAAAAATAATGAAGGAAAGTGAACATGCAAAGTAATGAAATTTTAATGGTAGTTGATTCAGTATCAAATGAGAAAGGCCTCACCAAAGAGGTTATATTTAATGCAGTAGAGATTGCATTAGCTTCTGCCTCTCAAAGGCATTTCCACGAAGATGCTGAACTGAGTGTCAGTATTGACAGGGAGACTGGTGATTACTCAACTCATAGAAGTTGGATTGTAGCTGATCCAGATGATATATATTTCCATAAGGAAACACATGTATCACCTCTTGAAGCTGAACTCGAGGTTGGAGAAATATCTACTAAAGAAGTTGAAAACATAAAGTTTGGAAGAATCGAAACTCAGGCCGCAAGGCAAGTAATGCTTCAAAAAGTAAGAGAAGCAGAAAGAGAAAAAGTTGTATCTCAGTTTAAGTCTAAAGATAAGACACTTGTAGGCGGGTCTGTAAAAAGAGTAACCAGAGACAATATTATTGTGGATATATCTAATGAGGCTGAGGCTATTTTACCTCGTGATAGATTAATGCCTGGAGAAATATATAAAATTAACGATCGAATTAGAGCTATCCTAAAAATTCAAGAAGTCGAGGGAAGAGGCCCTCAATTAATGCTTGATAGGGTTTGTCCTGAAATGGTAACAGAACTATTTAGTATTGAAGTCCCTGAAATTAATGAAGATATTATAGAGATAAGAGGTGTTTCAAGAGAGCCCGGTTCTAGATCAAAAATAGCTGTCAAAACAAATGATGGAAGAATTGATCCTGTAGGTGCATGCGTTGGTATGAGAGGCTCTAGAGTTCAGGCAGTTTCTTCTGAGCTTGGAAATGAAAGAATAGATATAGTGATTTACGATGATAACCCAGCTCAACTTGTAATTAATGCTCTTGTTCCTGCAAAAGTTGATTCTATTGTTGTAGATGAGGATTCCAGATCTATGGAAATTGCAGTAAATCAAGACAATCTTGCTCTAGCTATTGGATCAAGAGGACAAAACATAAGATTGGCTTCTCAATTAGTTGGCTGGGAGCTAAATATTATTAGCAGTGAAGAAGCCGAAGCGAAGGTAAAGGTAGACGAGACAGAGTTTATGGTTAAACTTATTGATAGTCTGGCAATAGATGAAAGTACTGCTGAAAAAATTATATCAGCAGGTCTATCTTCATTTGACGATATTGCATATGTTGACAATTCCATCTTAGAAAATTTTATTGATAATAGCGAGGAAATAGAAAGAATTAAGAGCTCAGCAGAGGATGCGGCTCTCATGGATGCCATGGGTGCCATAACAGAAGAGGAAGATAACCTCGATTCATTTGCAGATCTAGGGCTTGGAGAAGAGGACGTCCAAAAGCTTATTAATAAGGGTATAAAAAATAAAGATGACTTTGCTGAGTTAGCAGTAGATGAGCTCCAAGACATAATAGAAATTTCAGATGATCTTGCATCATCTGCAATCATGAAAGCAAGAGAAGATTGGTTTAAATAATAAGAGGATATATTTTGGCTTTAACAGTAAAAGATTTTGCAAAAATTTTAAAAATTTCAGATTCTGCTCTTATTGAAAGAATGCAGAATGCTGGTTTACAACATTCAAGCAGTTCAGACGAGATAACACCTGCTGATAAACAAGCTTTACTAAGATCACTTAAAGGCGGCAAAGCTCCTGTCTCTAAATCAGTAAGCTCATCAGGAAATATCACTGTTACTTCCAAAAGCAAGACGACTTCTGACAGTCAACCTGTAAAGAGTTATTCTGATAATATTGAAGCAAAAAGAGCCGCCGCTTCTGAGCAACTAAAAGAACAACAGAAAAAAAGAGAAGACCAACTCAAAGAAGCTGCAAGACTTAAATTAGAAGAGCAAAAGAAAAAAGAAAAATTTAAGACTGTTACAAAAACTCCTAGCAGGCAAGCTAGAAAAGTTAATGTTAAAGACCAACTTTCTAGTGCTGTAAATGCCTATAAAAGAAAAGAGGGTAAATTTAAGTCAGATGGAGATCATCAGTTTGAAGCTCCCACTGAATTTATCCAAAAAGAGATTCAAATTCCTTCTACTATACAAGTGGGAGAATTAGGTAAATTAATGGCTGTTAAAGGCGGTGTTGTAGTAAAAAATCTTATGTCTTTAGGTGTTTCAGCTACTATCAATGATGTTATTGATCAAGAAACAGCAATTCTAGTGGTTGAAGAAATTGGTCATATCGGTATTGCATTAGCAGAAGAGGACTTGGAAGAAAATTTTGCCAATTTGATCGAATATAAAGATGAGCCATCAACCAGATCTCCTGTAGTAACTGTAATGGGCCACGTTGATCATGGCAAGACAACCCTTTTAGATTATATAAGAAAAACTAAAGTAGTTGACGGTGAGGCTGGAGGCATAACTCAGCATATTGGTGCATATCAAGTAGAGACCTCAAAAGGAAAAATCACTTTTATTGATACACCAGGGCATGCTGCCTTTTCTTCAATGAGGGCAAGAGGAGCCAACACAACTGACATTGTTATTTTAGTTGTTGCAGCAAATGATGGTATAAAACCTCAAACTGAAGAGGCAATAAATCATGCTAAAGCAGCAGGGGTATCAATTGTTGTTGCTATTAATAAAATGGATTTAGCTGGAGCTGATGCTGAAAAAGTAAAAGGAGATCTTGCTGCTAAGGATTTAGTTCCAGAAGACTGGGGAGGTAATATACAAATGATTCCCGTATCTGCTTTAAAGGGTGATGGAGTAGATAAATTATTAGAATCTGTATCTTTAGAATCTGAACTGCTTGAATTAAAGGCTTCGTATGATGGACCTGCTCAAGGCGTTGTTATAGAGTCTGAATTAGATAAATTCAAAGGATCAGTTGCAACCCTTCTTGTGCAAAATGGAACAATGAAAGTTGGGGATCTTATTGCTGCTGGCAATTCAATTGGAAAAATTAAAAACATCACATCAAGTGATGGCAATAGAGAGAAAAGTGTAGGCCCTTCTGCAGCAGTTGAAGTCTTAGGTCTTAACAGCGTACCAAATGCAGGAGATGCTTTCCAAGTAGTTAAGAATGAAAAACAAGCAAGAGAGATTGTTGAATATCGAACTGATAAGGATAAAGAAAGAAAGCTATTAAAACAAAAAGACGAAACAGCAGGCAATCTTTTTGAATCATTTGGAAAAGACGCTAAGAAAATTTTAAATGTAATAATCAAAACTGATGTTGGTGGAACTTGCGAGGCAATAATAGCTGCCCTCAATGATCTTGCAGGCGACTTAGCTAAGGTTAAGATTGTCTCGAGTGGTGTTGGCGGCATATCTGAATCAGATGTGAATTTAGCACTAGCCACAGATGCGATTGTTTTAGGCTTCAATGTAAGAGCAGATAATACAGCTAAAAAGATAGCAGAAGAAGAGTCTATCCCTTTAAATTATCACAGTATAATATATGAGCTTTTAGATGATGTTAAAGCAAGAATGAGCGGGTTATTAGATCCAATCATAAAAGAAGAAATTATAGGAACCGCAGAAGTTCTGGAGGTATTTAACTCACCTAAATTTGGTCAGGTTGCAGGATGTATGGTTGTTGAAGGTTCTGTAAATAGAAATAAACCTGTAAGGGTATTAAGAGACGATATTGTCATTTTTGAAGGAGAATTAAATTCTTTGAGAAGATTTAAGGATGATGTATCAGAAGTTAAAAATGGAAGTGAATGTGGAATGGGTATCAAAAATTATAAAGATATTAGACCACAAGACAAAATTGAAGTTTTTAATAGGAAAGAAGAGGCCCAGACAATTTAATTTAATGGCTTCTTTAAGATCAGATAAGATTGCAGATGAACTTAAAAAAGAAATTTCACTCATTATCAACAGAGATACAAAAGATCCCAGGTTAAAAAATATAAATATAAATGCAGTAAAAGTTTCTGATGATATTGGTATTGCGACAATCTATTATTCAATTATAGGAAAATCCATTCGTAAGTCAGAGAGCAGCCTAAATCCAAAAATTCTTAAAAAGTTCTCTGGAATGGTTCGATCAAAATTATCAAAAACGATGAAAATTAGACGAGTGCCCGTTATTAATTTTCGTTTTGATGAGAGCATTGAGTATTCTGAGAATATTGAGAGACTATTGCACGATTTATAAATGCATGGATTTATAAACCTAATCAAAGAAAAAGGCATTAGTTCAAATGCTGCACTTCAAAAAGCTAAGAAGCAACTTAATATAAAAAAAGCTGGCCATCTTGGAACCTTGGATCCCATGGCTGAGGGCGTTCTAGTTCTTGGTATCAATAGAGGAACAAAGTTTTCATCTTATTTTCTTGAAAGTGATAAGGTATATAGAGCTGAAATTACTCTAGGAATAGCAACTGATACCGATGATGCAATGGGGCAAGTAATTTTAGAAAACACCTCCTCCTGGACTAAAGATGCTGTAATGAATGCTTTGAATTCCTTCAAAGGGAAGTCTATGCAAGTAGCTCCTCATTACTCAGCTCTAAAGCATAAAGGTAAGCCTCTATACAAATACGCAAGGGAGGGAACGCCAATACTAAAACCACCAAGAGAAGTGAATATTTTCTCTATAGAAAATGTATCTTTCAATAACAATGTTTGTATATGTGATATTCATTGCTCAAAAGGTACCTATATAAGAGCTATTGCAAGAGACTTGGGTAAAAAGCTAGATGTTGGAGGTCATTTATCTGGCCTTAAAAGGCTAGAGCAAGGCATATTTAATATTAATGATGCTCAAAATATTGAGGATTTAACACTTGATTCAATAATACCAATAGAGGAAGGATTTCCTAAACTCGATAGAATTACCCTTAATCCTGAACAGACTAAATTCTTTCTTAATGGAGTTAAGTTTCCTTATAAAGAAAAACAAAATTCTTTATATAAAATTTTTAGCAATGACAAGATTTTTTTAGGCTTAGGAGAGATTGATGAATCTAATCTGAAGTTAACACGACTTGTTTAATGACTTAATAAGGTTTAAAGTACGCCCGCAAGCTTTAGTTGCACGAGGCTTCAATGATATTAATATGTGCATCGAGGATTATAAAATGGCATTAATAGCTAAAGAAAAAGAACAAATAGTCGAAAAGTTTAAGAAAAGTAATAATGATACTGGATCTCCAGAGGTTCAAATTGCTTTATTATCGGAAAATATAAACAAACTACAAAGCCACTTCAAAGAGCACAAAAAAGACCATCACTCAAGAACAGGTTTAATAAGAATGGTAAATCTTAGAAGAAAACTATTGGCTTATTTAAAAAGAAAAAACCCTGAAAGTTACTCAAATATCATTAAAGAGCTTAAACTTAGAGGTTAATAACAAAAAGGAAAATCGTGGAAAATAATAAATTAGAATCTACAGCAGTAGAATTTCAGTATGGAAACAAATTAGTAAAATTAGAAACAAATAAGGTAGCAAGACAAGCTACTGCAGCAGTTGTCGTAACAATAGATGACTTAGTTGTTCTTACAACAGTTGTAGCAAAAAAAGAGGCAGATCCTAAAAAGGATTTCTTCCCTTTAGCAGTTTTTTATCAAGAAAAGTTTTATGCAACAGGCTCTATACCTGGAGGCTTTTTTAAAAGAGAAGCCCGACCAACAGAAAGAGAAACATTAACATCTAGACTTATAGATAGACCAATAAGGCCTTTATTCCCTGAGGGATTTAAGAATGAAGTTCAGATTTTCTGTACTGTTCTATCATCTGGTAAAAACCAAAACCCAGACATTGCAGCGATGATTGGTGCATCTGCTGCCTTATGTGTAGCTGGAGTGCCTTTTGATGGCCCTATGGGAGCTGCTAGGGTTGGTTTTATAGATGGTAACTATGTTCTTAATCCTTCATTTGAAGAATTGGAAGATTCATACCTAGATATGGTCGTCGCTGGTACTAAAGAAGCAGTCCTTATGGTTGAGTCTGAAGCTAAAGAATTGAATGAAGATCTTATGCTTGGTGCTGTTCTTTTTGCTCATCAAGAAATGCAAGCCGTTGTTAATGCTTGTGTTGAGTTAAAAACAAAAGCTGGAAAAGAGGACTGGGTAATTGCACAAGATGAAGAGACGCCTGTTTATGCTGCAGAACTTGCAGATAAATATACTGATAAGATTGCAGCTGCTTTCACCATCAAAGACAAAACAGAAAGAACTGCAGCAATCGGTGAAATAAAGGAAGACATTATTAATTCTCATCCTGATATTGATGATATTCAGCTTGGAAAAGTTCTTGGGGCATTCAAAAATCTTGAGAAAGACATTGTTAGAAGAAATATTTTAGGTGATCAGCCTAGAATAGATGGAAGAGATAGAGATACTGTAAGACCTATTTTTGTTGAAACAGATATTCTTCCAAGTACACATGGATCCTCACTATTCACCAGAGGGGAAACTCAGGCAATGGTTGTAGCAACTTTAGGTTCCTCTAGAGACGCTCAGAGAATAGAATCAATTGAAGGTCAGAGCACTGATAATTTCATGTTGCATTATAATTTTCCAGCATATAGTGTTGGTGAAATTGGTATGCCAATGGGGCCTAAAAGAAGAGAGATAGGCCATGGCAATCTAGCTAAAAGAGCAATTAAGGCTGTTTTACCAGATGTAGAAGATTTTGGCTACACAATGAGAGTTGTATCAGAAATAACAGAATCTAATGGTTCTAGCTCAATGGCTTCAGTATGTGGAACCTCTCTATCATTAATGGATGCAGGAGTTCCAATTTCTAATCCGGTAGCTGGTATTGCAATGGGACTTATAAAAGAGGGTGATGATTTTGCAGTTCTTACAGATATTCTTGGTGATGAAGATCATCTAGGAGATATGGACTTTAAGGTAGCTGGTACTGAAAATGGTATAACAGCTCTACAAATGGATATTAAGATTCAAGGCATCAACGAAGCAATCATGGAAACTGCACTTACAAAAGCGAGATCAGCAATTGATCATATTCTTGGAATAATGAATGAAGCCATATCTGCACCTAAAGAACTTTCTGAGAATGCACCTGCTATGAAAACTTTCATGGTTGAGAAAGATAAGATAAAAGAAATTATCGGTAAGGGCGGCGCAGTAATTAAGGGCATGCAAGAGCAGACTGGCGCTACAGTTGATGTTAGTGATGATGGTACAGTATCTGTATTTGGTCAGAACCAAACTTCAATGAACGAATGCTTGGCTATTATTGAAGGTATTTTAGAAGAACCAGAACTTAATAAAGTTTATGATGGTAAAGTTGTTAAGATTGTTGATTTTGGAGCTTTTGTAAATATTCTTCCTGGCAAAGACGGTCTTCTTCATATTTCAGAAATCTCTCATGAAAGAACTGAAAGTGTTTCAGCTGTTTACTCTGAAGGTGATGAAGTAAAAGTTAAGCTAATAGGTTTTGATAGAGGTAAGATGAAGCTTTCAGTCAAAGCTCTCCAAGAGAAAAAAACTGAAGAAACATCTGAAAATCAAGAAGAATCAGAAGATTAAGTTTTACTATAAGATAAATTCTCAAAAGTCAAATTTTGAGAATTTTTTTTTTCAAAATATTTGCCTCGTATGAGCATATGTGATCTTATATGTACTGCAAAACATAAAAAACCTATAGGGGGGAAATATTATGCAAGCATTAGATACGTTAAAAACTATAATCGGTCAAGTAACAAGTCTTCTTGTTGCTGCAATTGGATTTGGAGTTGTTGCCGGAATAGTATTTGGAGGAGACGCTTGGTTTGTTGGCGCTGTTCTAGATTCACTTCTAGACGTAGTCAGAACTCTAGGTGATAATGGTTTAGTAGGACTTTTAGTTGCTGCTATGCTTATTGGTCTTCTAAAGTAGTATTTAGAACTCTATTGAAAAGGGTCATAGACCCTTTTCAATACTTATAAAATATGGATATATTTAATAAAATTATCGACTTTCTTAATGATGTAACTAGGTTATTAATCCCAATAGTTGCAGTATCTCTTCTTCTTGGAATTATTTTTGGACCCGACACTACTTTTGTCGGCAATGTCTATAAAAACATCACTGAGGTTCTAAATACTATTGGAGAAGATGCAATCTTAGGATTAATCTCAATAGTCATCATTCTAGCCTACCTAAAAAAATAAGAGGAACATTTCAGTAAACTTAAATTAAGCATAATGGTGGCTATGGGTGGAATTGAACCACCGACCCCAGCGTTATGAGTGCTGTGCTCTAACCATCTGAGCTACATAGCCAATCGTAGAATGAATGATAATTATATCTAACTTATAGTCAATATAATTTTATCTAAACATTAAATTTAAAATGAATAACATCACCATCTTTCACAAGATAGTCTTTACCCTCAAGCCTTAGTTTGCCTTTTTCTTTAGCGCCTAGCTCTCCTCGGCAATCTATATAGTCCTGAAAACCAATCACTTCGGCTTTAATAAAACCTTTCTCAAAATCTGTATGTATAGCACCTGCAGCAACTGGAGCTAATGAATTTTTCTTTACTGTCCATGCCCTAAGCTCTTTTGGCCCAGCTGTGAAGTATGTTTCAAGACCTAATATTTTATATCCTTTGAATATAATTTTATTTAAAACAGGCTCATCCATACCCATCAATTCAAGGTATTCTTTTCTTTCTTCATTTGCCAATGATGCAATTTCTTGCTCTATCTTGATTGACGCAGGAATTACTGTTGAATTAGAGATATCAGCAAATTCTTGAAGTCTTCTTAGCTCCTCATCTGAAGATCCATCCTCTGAAATATTGGCTATATAAAAAATAGGTTTAGTACTGAGCAATTGAAACCTATTTACTATTTTCTTTTCTTCTTCATCAAATTCTTCAATATCTATAAGACTGCCAGTCTCAAGTTTTGTTTTAATCTTGCTTAATAATTCATACTGTTCTTTGTTGGCTTTATCATTTGTTTTTAAAAGTTTTTCACATTTAATCAATCTTTTTGTTACTGACTCCAGGTCAGCCATAATTAATTCAAGGTTAATAATTTCAGCATCTTTAACTGGATTTATTTCACCATCAACATGAGTTATATTTTTATCTTCAAAACATCTAACAACATGTGCAAGTGCATTCATCTCTCTTATATTTGATAGAAAGGCATTGCCTAGACCCTCTCCTTGAGATGCACCTTTAACAAGACCTGCAATATCTACTAGATCAAGGGTTGCAGGAATTATCTTTTCTGCAGATACTATTTCTTGAAGATCAGACAATCTATTGTCCGGCAATTGAACTTTTCCTATATTTGGCTCAATTGTGCAAAATGGAAAGTTTTCTGCAGGAATTGATGAGTTGGTGAGAGCATTAAATAAAGTAGATTTTCCTACATTAGGAAGACCAATTATTCCACATTTAAATCCCATATTAGCTAGTATGCAATGTTTTCTGTGCTTCTGAAAAATCCTTATTACAGATTTCTTCAAAAACCTCATGTAGTTTATTGAAACCATTTGTAAGAGATGCCTTATCAGCCGGGTTGAATTTATTAAGGACCCACTTATTAACCTCAGACTTCATACCTGGATGACCAATACCAATTCTAATTCTTGAAAATTCTTTTGACCCAGTTTTTTCAAATATATCCCTCAAACCATTATGGCCTCCATGGCCTCCATTAATCTTAAAACGAATATCTCCTGGATTTAAATCAAGATCATCATGAAGGACAATAATATTTTTTATTTCTAAACTATTATTTTTTATAATTTTCTTCAATGATGATCCACTATTATTTACATAATTATCAGGGATAACCCATAGAATTTTTTCTTCATGAGATGTTGCAATGGAAGATTCAAACTTTTTCTTTGCTTCAAAAGATAAGTTATAAATATGAGAAAGCTTGATTAACCACTCTTTCCCAACATTATGTCTTGTATGATCATATTTAGTGCCCGGATTGCCTAACCCAACAAAGCAAAGTTCATACATTAGATGTTTTAACTTTATTCTGAGTCTTCACCTGAATCATTATCAGATGCATCTTCTTCACCCCCAGATTCGCCTTCAGAACCTTCAGCCTCTTCACCTTCTTCTATGATAGGCTCTTCCTCAACAACAGCTCTAGGAGCATTAACTGAAACTATCATTTGATCAGTAGTTTCATCAAGCCCAGGAATCTCACTGCCTTCCGGTAAGTTTAATTCAGATAGTCTTATTGAGCTTCCGAGCGCTAGACTTATTACATCAACTTCAATAGATTCAGGAATGTTACCAGCTGAGCACAATATTTCTATTTCTCTAATAGATTTATTTATAACTCCACCTTCATTTTTGACTCCATCACAATCTTCTTCATTAGCAAAGTTTACCGGTATAACAACTTTAAGTTTAGTTTTATTAGAAACCCTTAAAAAATCAGCATGCAAAAATTTACCTTTAGCTGGATCTTTTTGTAGCTCTTTAAGTACAACTTTTTCTTCAATATCGCCAGTTTTAATGAGAAGAACTTGAGTATAGAAAAGTTCATCTTGTGATGCTTTTGTTAATTCATTTAGTCTTAACTTAATGTTTAGTGATTCTTTTTCAGCTCCATAGATAATTGCAGGCACCATTCCATCAATATTTCTGATAACACGTGCTTTATTTGACCCGGTTCTTTCTCTTGGATCTGCATTTAAAATAATTTGTTCACTCATAATATCCTCTTATATAAATATTTCACTCAATGATTCATCTCGACTCAATCTCTTAATACATTCAGCAATTGTTGGTGCGAGTGAAATGACGCGTATTTTACTGCATTTTTGCGCTTCATGGGACAAAGGAATGGAATTTGTTACAACTAACTCATCAATTGATGAGTTTTCAAGCCTTTCTATTGCTGGTCCAGATAAAACAGGGTGCGTGATATAAGCTTTAACCGCTTTCGCTCCCTCATCTTTCAATGCATTTGCAGCATTGCATAGAGTTCCAGCCGTATCAATTATGTCGTCAGGAACAATACATACCTTTCCTTCTATATCGCCAATAATATTCATTACTTCAGATTGATTTGCAGCAGCTCTTCGTTTATCTATAATTGCTAAATCTGTATCATCCAAAAGCTTTGCCAAAGCTCTTGATCTCACAACACCACCTACATCTGGAGAGACAACAACGATATCTTTTCTTTCATTTTTTTCTTTAATATCCTCGACCATTAGCTTAGTCGCATAAACGTTATCAGCAGGCATATCAAAAAATCCTTGAATTGTTTCAGAGTGCAAATCAATAGTAAGAACTCTATCAATTCCAACACTATAAAACATATCAGCAACAACTTTTGCGCTTATAGGTACTCTGGCAGATCTGACACGCCTATCTTGTCTTGCATAACCATAATATGGAACTATTGCAGTGATTTTTGAAGCAGATGATCTTTTTAATGCATCAGCAAGCAGCATCAATTCCATAAGATTTTTATTGCTAGGGGCACATGTTGACTGAATTATAAATATGTCATGACCTCTAACATTATCTTCAATTTGTACTTTTATTTCCCCATCTGAAAAGTAACCAACATCAGCAGGAGCAACTACTGTTCCAAGGATAGAAGCAACCTCATTGGCAAGATCTGGGTTAGCAGTTCCTGTAAAAAGATCAAGTTTTTTAATGTTCATAATTAAACCTAAAAATGGCTGGGGTGGTAGGATTCGAACCTACGCATGACGGGATCAAAACCCGTTGCCTTACCGCTTGGCTACACCCCAAAACTCTATAATTCCCTAGCTAAGGGCATATATTGTAATGGTTTCGTTAAAAAGAATCTCCACTTAGAAGGAATTATTTTTAAAATTTTTTTTAATTCCTCTTTGTTGTCATACAGTACAAACATACAGGAACCACTTCCTGAAAGACACAAATCCATATCATCAATATTTTGTTCATAGAATCTATTTATTTCAGGAAATTGCTTTTTAACAACCACCCAAAAAGAATTTTGTGGATCCTCTGTTGAATATTCTTTTGAGCTGTCATAATCTTTATACATGTCTCTAGTTGAGCAATAAATATTAGGATAAATAACGACAATATTTTTCTTAATAGACTCCTTCTTAATTATTTTTTCACCAATTCCTTTTACAAAAGCATTTTCTCCATTAACAAAAAAAGGTACATCAGCACCTAATTTTTTACCAATATCTAATAATTCTCTTTTGCTTAAGCTTAATGACCATAAATTATTAAGGGACAAAAGGGTCATGGCTGCATTAGAACTTCCGCCTCCAAGGCCTGCTCCAGATGGTATTTTTTTTACTAAATCCACTTTAATGGAATTTTTTTCGCCTGTATAAACATTTAAAGCATTTGCAGCTTTATAGATAATATTATCCTCACGCTTTATGTTCTTATTGCAACTTATATCAATACCATTTTTAGATGGATAAAATTTGATAGTGTCATTTAAGTCAATTAACTGAAAAGCAGATTCAATTTCATGATAACCATTTCTTAGTTTTGATAAAATTTTTAAGTAAAGGTTGATTTTTGCAGGCGATTTAACTTCTAGCATATTATTTTACATATCCAGATAAATCATATTCTCGACCCTTTATTTCAAAGTAAACCTTGTCGGCGTCAAAAGAACAAATCATTCTAACCTTCATCTCATCTACAAAAATATAACTTTCTTTATCTGTAAATTCTTTGTATTTAAGACATTGTTTTAACCATAAGTATATTTTTCTACCATCTTTTTTCGAAAGTTGAAAAGAAAACTTAAATTCTTCTTGAGATAAGCTTTGCATTTCTCCATCACTATCAATACTAATATTTGCAACATTGCCAAAAAAAGGCCTGCTAACCTGTATAATAATCTTATTATATTGCTCAACAATACTGGCACCAAATGATGTATTTGCTTTTGTTGAGCTTATAAGGAATTTTCCTTTATGAAATCTCTCTTTAATTATTGAAGATGAATTAGTAAGGCAAGAACTAAGCAATAAAGCTACAAGTAATATATTTAAATTTTTATACATGGAACTTCAACTCTTTGGTATTAATCACAAGACCTCTAATGTTTCTGAGAGAGAAAGGTTTATTATAAATGAGTCTAATCAATATTTATTAAATAGCCTAATAAAAGATAAATTTAAAGACACTATCAGTTCATTTTTTGGCATGTCTACCTGTAATAGAAGCGAAGTATATATTCTTGGTTCAAGAGAGATAGTCTATGAATTTTTTGGAGAACTATCAAAAATGCTAAAGATTGATGATTTGAGTAAATCTAGTTTTTACTTTCTTGATAATGAAGATGCATTTATTCATATGTGTAAAGTGGCTTCAGGTATTGATTCTCAAGTGTTAGGAGAGCAAGAAATTTTAGGACAATTCAAAAACGCAATTTTTCTTTCTAGGAAAATAGGAGTTATGAATTCTGATCTCCTAGCATATACTGATAAAGCCATTGAGATTGTTAGGAAAGCAAGAACAGACACGAGAATAGGTGTAAATCCTCTGTCAATAAGTGGACTATCTCTCAAACTAATAAAAAATATATTTGAAAATCCATCTCAACAGAAAGTATTAATTATAGGGGCAGGCTCTCTTGCTCAGGATGTGATCCAAAATCTATATCATAAAGGCATTAAAAAAATAAATTCAGTAAATAGAAGCGTAAAAGAGATATCTATTACGGATTCTTACAAGATTTTATCATCACCTCTTTCGAGCCTTCACTCAGCTCTCAAGGAGGTTGATATTGTTATTGCCTCTGCCTCAACAGAACTTCCAATAATAGGAAAGGGCGCTATCGAAAATTCTTTATTGCAAAGAGGTAATAAACCATTGTTATTGATTGATCTTGCGGTACCTAGGAATATTGAAGAAGAAGTAAAGGAAATTGAAAGGGTTTATTTATATACGATTGATGATATTGAAAAAATTACACAAGACAATCTTGGGCACAGAAAAATTGAAGCAGAGAAAGCTTTAAATATGATTGTAAGAGATTCGCAGAGCGCTATGCTGGAATTAAAAGATATAAACTTTAAATCCTCATTAAATAAAGAGATTGCTAATTTATTAGATAGTCTTTCCAAAGAGGAGCTGCTTTTATTCCAATCTAACGAAAATCATAAAAGTTCAATCATAAGAATTATTGAAAATGATTCATTTTATGATGATTCTTTTGAAGCATTAAAAAAGATCAATATTGTCGATCAACATATTATTAGCTCAATGGTGAAAAGGTATTTTGATGCATAGTTCTATGATAATTAAACTTGATAAACTCAAGGCAAGATTGGCTGAGATTCAGGATTTATTGTCACAACCTGAAGTGGTGAATGACATGGAAAACTATACCGCTCTTAATAAAGAGTTTTCAGAATTGGGCCCTATCGTTGAAAAATATGATGAATATAAAACTTTAAAAAATTCGATTGATGAAGCTAAAGAGCTATTAGAGTCAGGTGATAAAGATATGATTCAGCTTGCTGAGGAAGAGATTGCAAAATCTTTTAATCAGCCTGAAATTATTGAGCAGGAATTAAAATTAATGCTTTTACCTAAAGATACAGCAGATGATGGTTCAGCTTTTCTTGAGATAAGGGCAGGTGCAGGAGGGGATGAAGCTGCTATATTTGCTGGTGATTTATATAGAATGTATTCACGACTATCAGAAAGAGAAGGCTGGGCTTTAGAAGAGATTAACATTAGAGTAGCAGAACAAGGCGGGCTCAAAGAAGTCATTGCAAAGCTTGAGGGCAAAGGAGTTTTCAAGGTATTAAAGTTTGAATCAGGAGTTCATAGAGTTCAAAGAGTGCCCGAAACAGAATCACAAGGCAGGGTTCACACCTCAACATGTACTGTTGCTATATTGCCTGAGGTAGAAGAGGTAAAAGATATTCATATTGATAAAAATGATCTACGTGTTGACACATTCAGGGCATCTGGGGCTGGCGGCCAACATGTAAATAAAACTGATTCAGCAGTAAGGTTAACTCATATACCTACCGGATTGGTTGTTGAATGCCAGGATGGCAGATCTCAGCACAAGAATAAAGAGAAAGCAATGTCACTTTTAGCTGCAAAACTAAAGCAACAAGAAATTGATTCGCAGCAAGAAAGCATAGCTAGTGAGAGAAAAATACTTGTTGGAACCGGTGATAGGAGTGAAAAGATAAGGACATACAATTTCCCTCAAGGTCGTATGACCGATCATAGAATCAAACTCACGCAACACAACTTAGATCAGATTATGGATGGCGATATAAAATCTATATGTGATGCTTTGCTTGCAGAAAACCAGCTTGCCATGCTTTCTAAACTTGAAGAAGAGTAATTGTATATAAATCTTAAAAAACTAAAGAAAGAAGTATCTAGCAGATTAGATGGGTGTGATGATTCCTTTAATGGACTCATGCACTTCCTTAAAATTAAATTAAAACTGGATACAAGAAAGTTACATATGAATGAAAACATTTCTGTAAATGATCATGAGCTTCATGAAATAGAGAGTTTTTTTAAATTAAAAGAAGACAATATTCCAAATGATTATATTATCGGAACCTCTTCATTTTTTGGAAGAGAATTTTCTGTAGACAATAGGGTTTTAATACCAAGGCCAGAGACTGAGCTTATAGTAAATTATTTTATTGAGGAAAATATCTCTGGTAGTAAAGTAATACTTGATGCTGGAACTGGTTCCGGTTGTCTCGGTATTTCTTTAGCTCATTTAGATAATGATTTCGATATTTTTATATCTGACAAATTCTCTGATCCGTTGAATGTAGCAGTAAAGAATGTTCAAAAGCATAGATGTCAAAATATCACCCCTATTCAAATGAGCTGGGGGTCAGCAGTAAGAGAATGCTCAGTTGACTACATTGTTAGCAATCCTCCATATATTAGAGAGCATGATCCTCATCTAGAGAATCTTAAATGTGAGCCAATCACCGCACTCGTTGCAAAAAAGAATGGACTTAGTGACATAAATTTAATATGCAAAGATGCTTACAGTATTCTAAAAGATGGCGGGAAGATAATTTTGGAACATGGATATGATCAAGCCAATGAAGTAAAGGAAGTATTTTTCTATAACTTACTTAAACCTGAAAAAACTATAGTCGATTACCAAGGTCATACAAGAATTAGTATTGCCTCAAAGTAATTGCCCTTTATCTTTTTCTTGATCTATTTATACTATGTAAATATAAATATTTCGTAATCTCATAGAGGGGGAAACATGAAAGGTAATATGCAATCTTGGGGACCAAATGTGGCTCAAATTATTGAGCATGCAAAAGTAAACTCACCAAAAGTTGAGGTTGTTTCAAGACTTATTTCTGGTGAAGTGCATAAAACAAACTATGCTGAAGTTTGTATAAGATCAAGAAAGCTTGGTTCTTCTTTGTTAAAAAGAGGCTATAAAGAGGGTGATGTTCTTGCAACACTAGCCCTTAATTCATACAGACATCTTGAAGCATACTTTGGTGTGTCAGGTATTGGTGCGGTAATGCATACATTAAATTTCAGACTTCACCCTGAGCAGCTTGTATATGTTATTAATCATGCAGAAGATAGAGTGATATTTGTCGAGTCACCTTTTATTCCTTTATTGGAATCGATAAAAGATCAAATAACCCATGTTAAGGAGTTTGTAGTTCTATGCGATGAGAGCGAAGTTCCTAACAGTTCTTTAGAAAATGTGATCTCATATGAGGAATTTATTAAAGACGGTGATGAGAATTTTATATGGCCACAGATTGATGAAGATGCCGCATGTGGATTATGTTATACCTCAGGTACCACTGGAAACCCAAAAGGTGTTCTATACTCTCATAAATCTAATACTCTGCATGCACTTACCGCAATATCATCTCTAGATGTAAATTCTAGCGATGTGATTTTGATGGTTGTACCAATGTTTCACGTAAATGCATGGAGCATACCTTTTTACGCACCGCTTGTAGGATTAAAGATTGTAATGCCTGGCATGCAAATGGAAGGGAAGCCATTATATGATTTAATTGATTCAGAAAATGTTACATTTGCTTTTGGTGTTCCTACGGTTTGGATGGGCTTATTAGGTTACTGCAAGTCTGAAAATTTAATATTAAAATCAATTAAAAAGACTGTGATTGGCGGTTCAGCTTTATCTTTGTCTCTTCTTAAAGACTTACATGAAACTCATGATATCGATGTAATTCAAGGTTGGGGTATGACAGAAACTAGCCCTTTGGGTACTACTAACTTAGTCACTCCTGAAATGAAATCAATGCCAAAAGAAGATATGTACAACCTTCAATTAAAACAAGGAAGGGCGTGCTATGGTGTTGAGTTAAAAATTGTTGATGATTCAGGAAATGATCTTCCCCATGATGGAGATTCTCAAGGACATCTCTTAATTCGCGGTCCATGGGTTATTAAAAGGTATTTTAAAGCTGATAAAGATGCTACAGATTCAAATGGATGGTTTGATACTGGAGATATCTCAACAATCGATGAAGATGGTTATATGACAATAGTTGATAGGGCAAAAGATGTTATTAAAACTGGTGGAGAATGGATAAGCTCAATTGATTTAGAGAATGCTGCTGTTAGTCATCCAGATGTTGCAGAGGCTTGTGTTGTAGGATTACCTCACCCCAAGTGGGATGAAAGACCTCTTATGGTAATAGTTACAAATGGAAAATCTTTAACTAGAGACGATATTATTGATTTTTTAAAAGATAAAGTTGCTAAATGGTGGTTACCTGATGAGGTTGTGTTTGTGGACGAGCTTCCACATGGAGCAACAGGCAAGCTTTTGAAATATGAATTAAGAGATAAGTACGAAAACCTATACATGGAGAATTAAAATGATAAAAATTATTAAATCATCAGATTTAGATTCTGTAATTGGAACTGAAATCGGTTTATCAGAATGGATTAAAATTGATCAAGAGCAAATTAATAAATTTGCTGAAGCAACTCTTGATAATCAATTTATTCACGTTGACCCTGAGCAAGCAAACCCAATATTTGGCTCTACCATTGCACATGGTTTTCTTTCACTTTCATTATGCGCTGGAATTCCTTTTTCTCAAGGAATGGGTCTAGCAATCGAGGGAATGAAAATGGCATTAAACTATGGCTTAGATAAGGTTAGATTCTTAAGTACAGTGCCTGTAGATTCGGAAGTAAGAATAAGAATGGAGTGTTTGGATATTACGGAAAAAAATCCAGGACAATTTTTAGCAAAAACTAAAGTAACCATGGAGATAAAAGGAGTTGAAAAGCCAGCATATATTGCTGAAACTCTTACAATGTATGTGCTCTAAAAAAGATTTTATTTTAATAGTTTATTTAAAATCTCATTAACGCTTTTTGGATTTGCTTTACCCTGAGTTTCTTTCATAACTTGACCTACAAAGAAACCAAATAGCTTGTCTTTACCATCTTTATAAGCTTTTACTTGAGATGGGTTATTATCTATGATGCTTTGTGCAACTTTTTCAAGAACTGTTTCATCTTGAATTTGTACAAGGCCCTTGTTTTCTATAATTTTATCCACATCATCGCCTGAAATCCAGACTTCTTCTAAAACAGATTTAGCAATTTTTCCTGATATTGTATCGTCTGTAATCCTTTCTATTAATTTTGCAAAATTTGAGGAAGATAGATTTGATTCCTCAATATCAATATTATCTTTATTTAGTAATGCACTAACATCTCCTACCAGCCATTTAGCTACCAACTTAGAATCTTTAGTTTTTTTACAAGCCTCTTCAAAAATATTTGCCATTGTTTTAGATGCGGCAATAATTTTTGCTTCGGACTCATCAAGATTAATTTCGTTTACATATCTTTTAATTTTTTGTTTAGGCAACTCAGGCAAATTATTTTTAATTTCATTAAGCTCATCATCCGATATAACAACAGGCAGAAGGTCTGGACATGGAAAATACCTATAGTCATTAGCCTCTTCTTTGGATCTCATGGATCTAGTTTCATTTTTAATACTATCGTAAAGTCGAGTTTCTTGGACAACAGAATCGCCAGACTCAATTATTTTTATTTGTCTTGCAATCTCATGATTTATAGCTCTTTCAATAAATTTAAAAGAATTAATATTTTTTATTTCAGCTCTTGTGCCTAACTCTTTATCACCAGATTTTCTTATAGAAACATTAACATCACATCTCATCGAGCCTTGAGCCATATTTCCATCACAAATATCTAAAAAAGTAACTATTTGTCTAATTGCTTTAAAGTAGGCTACAGCTTCTTGAGCATTTGATATTTCAGGCTCAGAAACTATTTCTAGTAGTGGTGTCCCGGCTCTATTTAGATCAACGCCAGTTTCTCCTTCAAACAAATCATGAATAGATTTTCCAGCATCTTCTTCAAGGTGGGCTCGTGTTATGTTAATTAATTTTTCCCCATTGTCAGTTTCAATCCTTATAGAACCCTTTCCAACAATAGGCATTGCCATTTGCGTTATTTGATATCCTTTTGGCAGGTCAGGGTAAAAGTAATTCTTTCTATCAAATGTAGATGTCTGATTTATTTCAGCATTAGTTGCGAGGCCAAACCTAATAGCCTTAAAGAAAGCATCCCTATTTGCAACTGGAAGCACGCCAGGAAGCCCCATATCTATAAGATCCACATGAGTATTTGGCTCTGCACCAAAACCTGTTGACCCACCTGAAAAAAGCTTAGATTTTGTAGAAAGTTGAACATGTATCTCTAGTCCAATTACAGTCTCCCAGCTCATGCTTTATCTCCATCAGGCGTCTTAAGGTGCCAATCTGTAGATTTTTGAAAACTATGTGCCACTTGAAGAATTTTCTGTTCTTCTAAGAAATTACCAATTAACTGAACACCAACAGGCTTAGAATCTACCATACCATTTGGAATTGATAATGCTGGAAGACCAGCTAGATTGGCAGGGATTGTAAAAAGATCTTCTAGATACATCTGGATAGGGTCGCTTCCCTTAGAACCAGCTTCAAAAGCTGCACCTCTTGTTGTTGGCGACATTATTACATCAACTAATTTATATGCTTCATCAAAATCATTTTTTATCAATCTTCTAACTTGTTGTGCTTTTTTATAATAAGCATCATAAAAACCTGCTGAAAGTACATATGAGCCGATTAATATTCTTCTTTTTACCTCATCTCCAAAGCCTTCGGATCTTGTTTTTATATATAAATCTTCTAGATTAATAGGATCCATAGATCTTTTACCAAATTTTACACCATCAAATCTTGAAAGATTGGATGAGCATTCAGCAGGCGCAACAACATAATATGTTGGAACTGATAGAGATATATTGGGAAGAGATATTTCTACGAATTCTGCTCCAAGAGATTCATAGTGTCTCTTTGTTTCTTCAAAAACCTTTACAACCGCATTATCAAGGCGGGATAAGTCAAACTCTTTAACAATTCCTATTTTTAAACCTTTAATAGATTCATCTAAAGTTGCGGTAAAGTCTGGTACAGCTTCATCTATAGATGTAGTATCTTTGGGGTCATGAGAACACATTTCATTAAGCATAATTGCACAATCTTCAGCAGTTCTTGCCATAGGTCCTGCCTGGTCAAGGCTTGATGCAAAAGCAATCATTCCCCATCTTGAAATTCTTCCATATGTTGGTTTTAATCCGGAAATTCCACATAGGGATGCAGGCTGTCTAATAGATCCACCTGTATCAGTTCCTGTGGCCGCAGGAACAAGTCCAGCAGCTACTGCTGATGCAGAACCACCAGAACTTCCACCTGGAACTAGATTTTCACCCCATGGATTTAATACATTTCCAAAAAAACTAGTTTCGTTTGAGGACCCCATAGCAAACTCATCCATATTGGTTTTACCCACAGAGATACATCCAGCATTTTCCAAATTCTCAATAACAGTTGCAGAATATGGAGGTATAAAATCAGACAGCATGTTAGAGCCACATGTTGTGCGAAGATCTTTTGTGCAAAAAAGATCTTTTTGTGCTATCGGTATACCGCTGAGTAAAGAAGATGTGTTATCTATATTAGAAGCTTTCTCTAGAGCCTTTTCTTTATTTAAAGTTATAAATGAATTTAAATATTGGTTATCTTTAATTAGCTTAAAAGTTTCCTCAATCAATTCCTTATTAGAAATTTCTTTATTCTTAAGCATATAGCTCAATTCTTTAATAGTTTTATAACGGATACTCATTCAACAACCCTAGGAACTAAAAAATAATCTTCATTTGATTTTGGAGCTCTTTCTAAAAAAATTTCTTTATTATTTTTAGCAGTAACCTTATCTGAGCGAGTTTTAGCAATTTTTTCTAATGGACTAGTTAAAGGCTCGATGCCTTCTACACTTACATCATTAAGCTGATCAACAAATGTAATAATATTTTCAAGATCAGAGGTTATTTTATCTTCATTATTCTTATCTATTTTGAGTCTAGATAAGTAAGATATAGTTGTAACTGTTTTCTTGTCCATATATAGGATATTATATTATTTAGATGCTGAATATTAACTCAACTAGAGTATTATTAACATTATTTTTTTAAGGAAAAGCGTGGATTTCAATATTTTTAAAACTATTAGAGGTTACTTCTCTAATGACCTATCTATAGACCTTGGTACTGCCAATACATTAATTTATACAAAAGATGTTGGTATAGTTTTAAATGAACCGTCTGTTGTCGCTATTAGAGAATCAAGAGGCCAAAAAACTGTTGTCGCTGTTGGAACTGAAGCAAAAAAAATGCTCGGCAGAACCCCAGGAAACATAAAAGCTATTCGTCCACTTTCTGAGGGCGTCATTGCCGATTTCCAAGTAACTGAAAAAATGCTGCAACACTTTATTGCAAAAGTTCATGAGCAACGATTTATAAAACCCAGCCCGAGAGTTTTAGTTTGCGTGCCATGCAGATCCACCCAAGTTGAAAGAAGGGCAATCAGAGAATCTGTTTTAGGAGCAGGGGCTAGAGATGTGAAGCTTATTGAAGAGCCAATGGCTGCTGCAATAGGTGCCGGCCTTCCTGTCGAAGAGGCAAGTGGAAACATGGTGGTTGATATCGGAGGAGGAACTTCAGAGATTGCAATACTATCTTTAAACGGCGTTGTTTATGCTGAGTCCGTAAAAATTGGCGGAGATAAGATGGATGAATCCATAACTTCATGGATTCGAAGAAATTATGGTTGCGTCATAGGTGAATCAACCTCAGAAAAAATTAAACATACTATTGGATGTGCCACTCCAGAGTCTGAAAAGAAAGAAATGTCTATTACTGGTAGAAATTTAGCAGAAGGAATTCCTGAAACTTTTACAGTAAATAGTGAGCAGGCTTTTGATGCAATGAAAGATCCATTGTATGGAATAGTCAGAGCAATAAGAAATGCATTAGAGCTATCACCTCCAGAACTAGCAGCAGATATTGCTGAAAGAGGTATTGTCCTGACCGGAGGAGGCGCTTTGATGAGAGATCTCGATAAACTTATTGCTAATTCAACCGGCATTCCAGTTATCGTTGCAGAAGACCCTCTAACATGTGTTGCAAGAGGTGGGGGCCAAGCTTTAGAGATAATGGATAAATATAATATAGATCTACTATCTTCAGAATAGTCTTATGGCGAAACATGCGCCCAATACATCCATTTTTCCATTCATAATTTATGTTTTATTAGCCTCTTCTCTAATATATTTAGATTACAGCTTTAGTTACTTTTCTAAGACAAAAAATATATACAACTCGTCAATACTTTCAACAAAGTACCTTATATCTAATTTTGTTTTTGAGCCTGTAATTTCAATCCCATCAAGCCTCAAAAGCAAGTCACAATTAATAGAACAAAACAAAAGTCTTAAAACCCAATTAAACAAAGAACAGGTTGCAAAGTTTATCATTTCAAATAATGAAGGTTTTTTTCTTAAAGAAGATAGCCTTAATAATTTTATAGAAAATAATACCTCTTCAAATAAAGTAGTTTTTTCAAATTTAGCAAGATTCAATACTAATGATTATTTTTGTTGTGACAGCCATAAGATGTTTATAAAAACATTATCTGGGCAAAATGATACCTTACTTCACAGTCCAGTAATAAATTCAAAGGGGCTGCTTGGTCAAGTGATTTCTAACAAAAATAATATCCAAGAAGTTATGCTGCTGTCAGATACAAGACACTCTATTCCAATTTTTTCAAATAATTTTCACTGTAATGCTAGAGGCTTAGGAAGACCACTTGCTATTGGTTGTGAATACAGTGTGTTGATATGGGATAACCCTATAGAAGTAGGCCAAGAAATTTATTCATCTGGATTGGGTGGTATATATCCAAATGGAGTGTTGTTAGGAAAGGTTAAAAATATTGTTGACAGAGGCAATGCTCAAAGAGAAATTATATTTGAATTAACAGCAGATCCATTGGAAGAAAGATTATTTGCAATTATGGTTAAAAAATGAAAGATAGCCTTTTTAAAATCTTATTTCTAATAGTTATAGCTTTTAATATTGAGTCTTATATAAATATTTTTCTATCAAAATTTTATATAGTCATTCCACTCTCATTCTTGACTTACTCATATTTTGCATACAAAAGCAGTATTGGGTTTTCATCCTCGTCATCATTTCTTTTTGGTCTTTTTGTTGACTTAATTAGTGGAACATTTATTGGATTAAATGCACTGGTTTATTCAATTTCAACATATATCATTAATAGCTATAGATATGTTTTTAGGCTATTTTCATATCTTCAAATATCAATATTTTTTGGAATTATTTCCACTGTTTATATAGGTATAACCCATTTATTTATAAATTTAGCCAACTACTCTTATCTAACACTTTCTATATCTTTTGGTATCAATACTTTATTAAGTCTTCTTATATCAGTCATAAGAGTCTACAGGCCTACATTTTATAAAAGTAGAAAACTTTGATTATGGAGAGCATTAGAAGGATATCTAAAAAGTTATTCATTGCGATCTCCAGCATAATCACATTGATTTTAGTATTCTTTTTTTTAATGCTGTTTTTATTAACTACCAATCCAAAAGCTGGCATAGGGTTGATTGATAAACTTTTTATTAATCAATATGAAATTTCTTTTGGAGATATCAAATTAACCAATTTACTCACCTATCCAAATATAACTGCTTCGAATCTTTCAATCTCTGATAAAAATCAAGATATAAATATTGATAATTTAGATATTATATTTAGTTTATACAGCCTTATACTAGACAATGACTTATTCCTAAAGAAATTTCATATAGATGGCTATACGGCCATTGATAAAAAAATAATTAAGTCAAAAAAAACTAAATTGAATGAGAGATTCAGTTTATCTGGAGAAGATCTAAATATAAAATCAACCCAACTAACCTTGAGAGCATCAAATTTTTCGATAAATTCATATACAGATAATTATTCAATAAAACTTAAATCTGGCCAGTTAGATAATGTAAGTTTTTTAGAGCTAGATTTGCTTCTGAACAATAAAAAAGAAATCTATTATTCTGGAATTCACAAATTATTTACAGATGATTTAGACCAATTGAAAATAATAAACAAATCAAGCTTTAAATTTTCAGATATTAAAACCAAAGTTATCAGCAAGGGAAAAATAGATATTGAGAATGATAAAAACAACAAAGGATTCTTTAAAATCGATATTTACGACTCAAATATTACATTTAATTCAGGCTACATGGTTAGCAGTATCAACGCTTCTCTTTACTCAAATATTGATAAAGGCTTGTATGGTAGATTTACATCCAGCCTTCCCCTCCAAGATGTTATACAAGATATTAATGGGAATATTTTGTATTTGTACGATGATGGCGTAGAGTTAGTATCATCCTTTAATATAGACATGACTAAGGTTATTGAAAGCAATGATTACTTTAGCCTTTCAGGAAAAGAGTCCTTCAAAACAAGTTTAAAGATAACTCCTGATCAGATGGTGTCACTATCACTTGATACAGATTTAATAAATACCAACATATTTTCTTCCATTAATGAAATAACCAAGCCCATTGGAAAACCTTTAGTGACATCAATATCTATTCCAGATATTGTTAATCCAAGTTACAGCATTAAGAATGAACTATTTGAAGTGTATATAGAAGAGAATGCCAAAAATGGGTTTTTTGCTTTTGGTGGTATTAATCAAAACATAAAAGATAAAAAAGAAGGTTTCCATATTTATCTTAATTTAGATCTATTTGATTTTTCGTCTGTAAAATTTGAATCAAATTTAGAAAGTGAAGAGGAGTCTTTTGTAAAGTCAATTTCATTGCAAGCAAAAGAGTTTAAGATGTTAAACAACTCTTTTAAAAATCAACATATTAATTTAAATTTTGATAAAAAAAATCTTTACGGTAATTTTAAAGGACCGAGTCTTAATGGAAGTCTTGTAGTAGATAGAACAGGATTTTCTAAGATAATGCTTGAAGATACAAGCATAGAAAATTTGAATTTTATATCAAGAAACAGATCTGTTTCTTCTAATATAAATGACTCATCAGTAATTAACATGAGAATCCAGGGAAAGAATATTCAAATTGCTAATGAAAAATTTGAGAATATAGATTTTTATATTTTGAGAAATAACAATCTTATTACTTTAGAAAATATAAACATTAAAAGCACCTATATAAATGTGTCTCCTTTAGCATCTGAAGAAAAAGCATTTATGAGTTATTCTTTTCCAGATGACCAATATAAGATTAAGGGATTATTTAAAATAAATGGAGACTCGAAGTTAATTCAAAATTCTTTAAATTATGATTTTGAGTTTTTAAATTCTGAATTAAGTATCCAGTGGAATAGTATAGAAGATTTACAAAACCTTGAAGGAAAGGTAAATTTTTTAACTAAAAATTTTACTGTAGAAAATAATATTTCAAGCTCAGCATTTTTAAATACTTTAAAAGTCCTTAATTTAGATGCGATTATTAAAAATATTGATTCTAATAATAGAAGACCTTCTGGAGATTCATTAACCCTTACGAGAGCAGCAGGGGATATTATTTTTAGCAAAAAAAGAGGCCTCATCTCTAATCCAATTTCTATTGAGACAGATGAAGCAAAAATGCTTTGGAGGGGCGAAATAATTAAAGATAACAATGGCTACCTTAATGATCTTAACTTAGACATGTCAATGCGAATTAAGGTTTCAGAGAATCTTCCTTGGTATGCCGCAATATTAGGAGGCATTCCTGCAGTTGCAAGCACTCTAGTTTTTCAAGATCTTTTCAAAGACAATATTGATGCAGCATCTTCAGTTGCGTTCACCGTAAATGGGACTATCAAAGATCCAGAACTTAAAAGGCTAGACTAAATAGATAGTCGCTAATCCTAAGAATGATAGGAAGCCTATTACATCTGTAACAGTTGTGACTACCACTGATCCTGCTATTGCTGGATCTTGCTTTAGTTTTCTAAGAATTATTGGGACAAACACACCGGCAAATACAGAGCTAATTAAGTTAATAATTAGTGCGCAAGATATAAGAATAGATATTAGGTAGTTTTGAAACCAAATATATGTAGCTGTACCAACAAGAATTGATAATACAATGCCATTCAAAATAGAAACAGCTAATTCTCTTTTAAAAAGCCAACTAATATTTGAGCTATTAATTTGATCAAGAGTTAAGCCTCTTAATACTATTGTTAGAGTTTGAGTTGCCGCTACACCTCCCATACTAGCAACAATTGGCATTAGTACTGCAAGATACACAACCTTATCCAAAGTTTCTTGAAAAATATTTATAGAAAGAGATGCAATAAATGCTGTTATAAGGTTCATACTTAACCAGAAAACTCTACTTCGAGCAGCTCGACCTGGGGGAGCAAATGTATCTTCTGCAACTCCAGCCATTCCAAGAAAATTTTGGTCAGCATCTTCCAATATAACATCCACTACATCATCAATAGTTATTCTTCCAATAAGCTCACCCTCTGAATTTACTACGGCAGCTGATATAAGATTGTTTCTTTCAAATATTTTTGCCACATCTTTATCAGATTTATCTACGTGGATTGGCTCGGCATCAGGTATTAAAAGGACTTCAATTTTTTCAGAGATATCAGATGTAATCAATCTATTTATTGAGATCTCACCAATATATTTATCTTCTTTAGAAACAACAAAAATCTTGTCTGTATTTTCGGGGAGAATCTTTTGCTCCCTAAGATATCTTGTTACAACCTCTACTGTATGATTTGGTCTTACACTTAGAACATCTGTATTTAATAATCCACCAGCAGTATCATCAGAATAAATTAACCCTTGTTCAATTCGTTTTCTGTCTCTTAATGACATTTTAGATAGAATATTTTGCATTCTTTCTTCAGGTAGATTCTGAAGAATGTCAACGACTTCATCAAGCTCTAGTTCTTTAACTGCTTCTGAAAGCTCATCATTAGAAATTCGAGAAATTAGATCTTGCTGAATTTCTTCCCCAACATCAGCAAGAACATCTCCCTCTTCACTGGTTTTAAGTAAAGAGAAAAGCAATCTTCTTTGTTCTGGGGGCGATGATTCAAGTGCATGAGCAATTTGGGAAGAATGCATCTCACTCAATATTTTTTTAATTTGATTTAAAGAAAGCTCTTTATCCTTTGCATCTAATATTTTTTGGAGATTTTCTTGATCAATTAAGTTCATGACCAAATTCTAACCCAATGTGAGTTAAATTATCTATTTCTTGATGATGGGATATTTAGTTTTTTACGATACTTGGTTATTGTTCTTCTTGCCAGTCCAAATCCTCTCATATTTAGTATTTGAACAATTTTCTGGTCACTTAAAGGGGATCTTTCCTCATCTATTATTTTTTTTATTTGATCCATGAGTTGAATAGGCGTCACCATTCTAGTTTTGGAAACAGAAGATACTAGAAATGACTTTAATGGAATTATGCCTTTTGGCGTATCAATATATTTTGATTTAATAATACGAGATACAGTAGATGGATGAATTCCAAGCTCATCAGATATATCTTTATTTGATAAAGGAGATACTTTTAAAGGATTATTGCCTAAAAACTCAATTTGTTTATTGCAGATCAATTCTCCTACTTTAATAACTGTTTCATTTCTTCTTCTGATTGAAGAAATGAGCCATTTTGCTTCCTCTATATTACTTGAAAGATCCTTATTTGGATTTTTCTTTAAAGCATTTTGGGCCTCTTTAACAAAATCTTCATCTAATGAAATGGATGGAAAATTATCGCTAACAAATTTTGTAGACATTTTCTCTTCTTCAAATGAAATCTTTAAATCTGGATATATAAAGTTAGTTTCTTCATAATTTAATCCGGGACTTAGGTCACAATTTTTTATAGACTTTATTGCGATTTTAATGTCTTCATCTTTATAGCCTTCATAGACAAGCTTGTTAAAGCATTCATCCAAATCATCTGAAGAAATCTCATAAAGAACCTTTTCGCATATTTTTAAGATTGCCGGAGGAATACTACTTTTTTTTAATTGAAGAAAAATGCATTCTTTAAAATTTCTATATCCAACACCAGGAGGCGTTAATTCATGAATTATTGTAATCAAATTTTTTTCAATGCTTTTAGTAGAGTATTTGAAGTCAAGCATCTCCTCTATTTCAGACAAGCCATCTGCCAACTTACCAGTTTCATCAATTGAATTAATTATTAATTCTGAGATTTCATAATCTGAAGTCGATAAATTTAACTCATTAATTTGGCTTATTAATGAAGATTTTAGATTTTCTGACGCAGCATATTCAAAATCGAAATCATCAATTGAATTAAGACTAGAATCAGATATCTCATATTCATTTTTTTCAAGAAATGGATTAGTTTCAATCTCCCTTTCAATTTTTTGAATTAACTCATACCTAGATAGATGCAACAACTCAATAGACTTTCTTAACTGAGGTGTTATTGATATATTTTGAGTCTGCTTTTGTTCTTTTGAAAGAGAAATAGCCATTATTAACTATACATTTTTCCTATATACACTTTCTTTACAAGTTCATTAGAAATTAATTCTTCTTTTGAGCCGGTTGCAATAACCTTACCTTGATTTATGACAATTGATTCATAGCAAATATCCAAGGCCTCTCTTACATTGTGGTCGGTAATTAAAATACCAACATCTTTTTTAGAAACTATTTTAAGTATCTTTTGAATTTCTTCGATAGCAATGGGATCAATGCCAGCAAAGGGCTCGTCTAGTAGAATAATTTTTGGATTTGCAGCAAGAGTTCTTGCAATTTCAACCTTCCTTCTTTGGCCACCTGATAACTGCCTTCCTTTTGAATCAAGGATCTCCTCAAGTCCAAAGTTAGCAACAGACTCATCTAAAAATTTATTTACGTCACTTGATGACTGATAAGATAATTCTGCCAAACCTAAAAGATTTTCTCTTACCGTCAGATCTAAGAATATCGATGGCTCCTGTGGCAAGTATTTTATTCCTAGCTTTGATCTTTCATGCATTGGAAGTTTTGTTATATTCCTATTTTCTAAAAATATCTCACCTGCATCAGACTTTATTAGACCAGCTATTGAATAAAATGTTGTAGTTTTTCCAGCTCCATTAGGACCAAGAAGTCCATAGATATTTCCTGAATCAATAGAGAAGCTAATATCTTTAATAATATTTTTATCTTTTATAGTTTTAGATATATTTCTTACTTTAAGCATTATTCTTTAGATTCTATAAATCCAGAGTTGGGACTAAAGATTATCTTATTTGAAGAAATAGTCATATTCTCATATTTCATTTTTGCATTCCCAATAAGGTGAACTTTATTATTATCATAAAAAATGATTTTTAAGGCACTTCCATTAAATTCATTTTCTTCTTTTAATGATCTTAAAAATGATGGCTCTCCTGTTATTTCAATAACTTTTGTCTTATTGTCATAAATGGCCTTGGTTGCATTTATTAATACCACACCCGAATCAACAGATAAATTATTGGTAAATATGACCTGATCATTTTGCCCTTTAATATCAACAATGTCAGATGTAATAATTACATCATTCACTTCTTCTGCAGAAGCAATGGACATAAAAAATATAAAAAAAAAGATTTTTTTTACCATCGTCTTTTAAATTATCCTTGATTGAATTAAATCATGCATTGATAGAATTCCAATAATTTCATTTTTTTCATTCTCTACTGCAAGAACAAAAATTTTATGCTTCTCCATAATTTTTGCTGCATCAATAGCCAAAATATCCTCATTAATTTTTATGAAATCTTTAGTCATTACTGTTTCAATGCCAGTTACAGTGATATCAACAGAATTATTTATACATCTCCTGAGGTCTCCATCAGAAAAAATACCTATGACAGTATCAACGTCTTTAACCAATGTAACCCCAAGCTTCTTTTGAGACATTTCTAGGAGAGCATTGGTAAGAATAGTATCTTTTTGGACTTGGGGGAGTTGATCTCCTTTATGCATAAGATCAGAAACTTTTGTAATAAGCTTTTTTCCTAATTTACCTGCAGGATGTGAGCTTGCAAAATCATCTTTAGTAAATCCCCTGGCTTCAAGAAGAGCAATAGCAAATGCGTCACCAAAAGCTAAAGCAGCTGTAGTTGAAGATGTTGGGGCCAGATCAAGAGGACATGCTTCATTTGATTTGATAATTATTGAAATATCAGAAGCAATTGACATGGTAGATTCTTTGTTGCTAGTAATAGAGGCAATTTTACCTGACAGTCTTTTAATTGAAGGTATTATATTTATAATCTCATCTGTCTCACCTGAATTAGAAATTAGAATAATAAGGTCTTTTTTTGCTATCAACCCCATATCACCATGAGCAGCCTCTGTGGGATGTATAAAGATAGCTTTTGTTCCAGTACTCGACAGAGTTGCAGCTATCTTTTGTCCAATATGACCTGACTTTCCAACCCCCATAATTATCAACTTACCTTCAAGATTAATTGCATAATTACAAAGATCTTCGAAGCTAGAGTCTAGCTGGTTTGAAAGATCAGAAACTGCTTTAGCTTCTATCTCAAATGTGTTCCTTGCCGAGCTTAGAAAATTAAATTTTTTCATCAATTTGCCACTTTTTATTTTTTATCAACTGTTATAATAGAACAATGTTGTCCAATCATAAAAATTATTTTTTTTCATTCATACTTTTATTTCTTTTTTATGATGTAAATGCTGAGCAAGATCCCTATATTTTTATTGATGAAAATGCACAGTTAATGGTAAAAACCCTTCAAGAAAACAAACAACTATTCAACAAAGATAGAGATCTTTTTGAAGATAGGATCAAAGAAATATTTGAACCAATGATTGATTTTAGATTAATTGCTGCAACAGTTATGGGTAAAAAGTATTATCTTCAAGCCACTAAACAAGAAAGAGTTGAATTTATTTCAATATTCAAGGATTCTCTTCTTGATACTTATGCAGAAACATTAGCGCAATGGGACAATCAAGTTATTGAGACTATTTTTATAGAATTTAATGATACGCCTGAATTAAAGAGAGTTGAGGTCAAACAGGAACTTAATACTGGCGATAGTATTTATCCAATACTTTATAAGCTTAGAAAAACCGATGATGGATGGTCTATTATTAATATAATTATCAATGGTGTTAACTTAGGAGCTACTTTTAGAAATCAATTTAGAGCTTTGGCTGATGAGCATGGAGGTGATGTCTCTTTAACTATAAATAACTGGGTATCAGATGCAGGCAATGCAGGGATAGAGTAAATGGATAAAGAAACCTTGAGATCAATAATTACTAATCAACTCGATGATGCGCAAGTAAAATTTTTAGGAGATGATTGCAATTTAAAGGTATCAGTAAAATCAAATCACTTCAAAGGCATGACAATGATTCAACAGCATCGTTTAGTATTAAATCTTCTTAAAAGTAATTTTAAATCAGGCGAATTGCATGCTTTAAGTTTGGAAACTAAAAGTAAATAAAAATGGAAAAATTACTTATAAAGGGTGGAAACAGGCTATCAGGCTCAATAAGTTGCAGCGGTGCTAAAAATGCAGCATTACCAATGATTGCTGCAACCATCTTATCTGATGAAGATATTACATTAAGAAACTTACCTTACTTGCAAGACATCACAACTATGTTTGAATTATTGGGGTCAATGGGAGCAAAAATTACTTTAGATGAGAGCATGAACTTTATTATTTCATCTTCTTCTATTCATGACACTGAAGCAAGATATGAGCTTGTTAAAACCATGAGAGCATCTATTCTTGTTCTTGGTCCGCTAGTTGCTAGATTCGGCAAAGCAAAAATTGCACTTCCTGGAGGGTGTGCCATAGGATCTAGACCAGTTAATTTTCACTTAGATGCTTTAGAAAAATTAGGTGCAAAGATTAGTCTAGAAAATGGATATATTGAAGCCACCTCATCAAGACTTAAGGGAGCAGACATTAATTTCGATGGCATCACTGTCACAGGCACTGAAAATATTATGATGGCAGCATGTTTAGCAGAAGGAAGAACAAGGCTTACGAATGTTGCAAGAGAGCCTGAAATAGTGGATCTAGCTGATTTATTGATTTTAATGGGCGCAAAAGTTCAGGGGGCTGGAACTGATGAAATTATTATTGATGGAGTTGAAAGTTTAAAAGGAACTTCATTCGATATTCCTGCAGATAGAATTGAAGCTGGAACATATCTCGTTGCCGCAGCTGTAACCCAAGGAGATATAAAAATTAATGGCATTTCATCAGAAAGGCTAATTTCTGTTATTAATAGACTCCAAGATGCTGGAGCTGATATTGAACTTGGGATTGATTCAATCAAATTATCAATGAATAAAATACCAAATCCTGTTGATATTACTACAGCTCCTTTCCCAGGTTTTCCTACTGATATGCAAGCTCAATTCTCTGTTTTAAATGCTATCTCGTCTGGTCAGTCCTCAATAAATGAAACAGTTTTTGAAAATAGATTTATGCATGTGCAAGAATTAAATAGGATGGGCTGCAATATTCTAGTTTCCGGAAATACTGCTAACTTAGTTGGAGTTTCTAAACTATCTGGCGCTCCTGTAATGGCAACTGACTTGAGAGCTTCTGCAAGTTTAATTCTAGCAGGGCTTTGCGCTGAGGGAGAGACAGTAGTCGATAGAATTTACCATATTGATAGAGGGTATGAAAGGATTGAAGAAAAACTAAATTATTTAGGCGCAGACATTACGAGACTTCCTAATTAATTAGTACCCTTTAACTTCAACATCAATATTTAATATCTTTTCTCCATCGAAATATTCTATATTTATGGAGTCACCTGGGGAGGCCATTGTTAAGGCCTCTCTTAAATTCCTCCAAGTTGCCGACATGTTGTTAACTTTTAAAATATGATTATCAGACCTTAATCCTTTTTCATAGACACCTTTACTGGGCTCTATCTCTATAATTTTTAATGATTTAATAAAATTATTGCCAACTTTAACTTGAGAAGACCCTACTCTAAAGTTTCCTATCCATGCTTTTCTAACTTTGCCAAACTTAATAATCTCTGAAGCTATTTGAACAACTTTTTCTGAGGGTATTGCAAAACCCAGCCCTTGATATGCACCTGTTTTAGAGAAGATCTTGGTATTTATACCAATAAGATTACCTTTATTATTAATAAGTGCGCCACCTGAATTACCTGGATTGATAGCGGCATCAGTTTGAATAAGATTAAGATAGGGGTTGCCGTATTCTCTTCCTGTAGCACTTATGATCCCACTAGATACCGAAATACCAATACCATAAGGGTTTCCAATGGCTAATACCTCATCGCCTATCTGAAGATTTTCACTACTGCCTATTGATATTGGTTGAAGGAGTGAGCTCGACTCTAACTTCAAAATAGCTATATCTGAGTTTCGATCGAAACCAATTATACTTGCAGCCATTTCACTGTCACCAACTTTAGCTATGATATTTTCTGAACTCTGAATAACATGATAGTTGGTTACCACATAACCATCTTCAGAAAATATTACACCTGAACCAATACTGCTTAATCTGTTTCTATATTGAGAATTTTGAAATGACCATATACTGACAACAGACGGAATCGCTTTCTTTGATGCATCTACAAATTTTGAATTTTCATTGATTGAAAATGTAAAGAAACCTATTATTAAAAGCCCTAATAAACTAAAAGAAAGTATATGTTTCATAATTTTATATGTTAACAAATAAAAGTATCATTGATGATCTTAAAATCCAAGGGATTAAACCGGATATTGCTCAAATAAAAATTATTGATATTGCGGTAAACAATCAACCAAAAAAAGAAAGTTTTCTTACATCTTTTCTAAAAAAAAATTCGTCCAGTAAGAATCTTGGCATATATCTTTGGGGTGATGTGGGGAGAGGTAAGACCGCAATACTTAAAACCATTTTTAAAAATTTAGATCAAAAAAAAGTAAGCTTTCATTATCTAGATTTTATGAAACTTATTCATACTAAGTTAAAAGAAAATAAAGGATCCAAAAATCCTCTTGATAAAGTATCTTCTTTCTTTACTACTTATTATAAAGTTATTTTTATAGATGAGTTTCAGGTAGAAGATGTTGCTGATGCAATGATTCTGTCAGACATATTTAACAAGTTTATAGAAAAAGGCATCTACATATACCTTACTTCAAATGCTCATCCAGATGATTTATACAAAAACGGTCTTCAGCGTAGAAAGTTTATTGATGTTATGAAATTGCTTCAAACAAAAATATTAGTTCTTGAACTAGATGGTGAATGCGACTATAGATTAAAAAATATTTTTAAGGATACTAAAAAATTTGAGACCAGCTCTTCAACTTCTCAGATTAAGTCAATTATTCGTGATAATTTCTTTTTAGAAAAAGGACTTAGCAAGTCTTTTTATATAAATAATAGAAATTTTTCATGTGAAGGAGAGAGTCGGGATTTTCTATGGGTTACATTTGAAGGGTATTTTAAGCAACCTACTGGAGCAAGTGATTTTTCTGAAATATGTAAAAGATATAAATGGATTTTCATTAACAAGTTCATTACTGTTAATGATACAAATTCAGATTTAATAAGACGTTTTATCACATTTATTGATATTGCTTATACTAGCAATGTAAATATAAGATTTTTCTTTGATAATATCGATCCTAAAAAAATCTATGAAGGGGAGGTTTTGTCTTTGCTTTGGGGGAGGTGCGAGAGTAGGCTCCAGGAAATGCAAACTGATGAGTATATATATAATAAAAAAAATTAATTTAAATGCATTAAATTATTGCTAATTTCCGCTCTAAACATTAATATTCGCATCTTATTATTATTTGTATATGAAAACATTCGCATTAAAAAAAGAAGAAGTTCAAAGACAGTGGTTCATCGTTGATGCATCAGATAAAGTCTTGGGCCGTTTAGCAACTAAAGTCGCAGATAGAATTAGGGGCAAGGATAAGCCAACTTTTACTCCACATACCGATGGTGGTGATTATGTGATTGTTATAAATGCTGAAAGTATTAAGGTTACAGGTAACAAATTCAACGATAAGAAATACTATAAACATTCCTTATATCCAGGTGGCTTAAAGACCAAAACATTTAGAGAAGTTATGGAAAAAAACCCTGAAAGACTTATCGAAGATGCTGTTAAAGGCATGCTGCCTAAAAATAAGCTTGGAAAATCTATGATTAAGAAGCTTAAAGTTTTTTCTGGATCGGAGCATGATCATGAATCACAACAACCAATAGAGTGGAACCCATCAATATGACATCTGAAGTTCATTACGCAACAGGCAGAAGAAAAACATCTTCAGCTAGAGTTTATCTTACTAAAGGAAAAGGCCAAATAAGTGTAAATGATAAAGCATTAGATGTTTATTTTGGTAGGAAAGTTGCTCAAATGTTAGTACTGCAACCTCTTGAAATGACTAATTTGGTTGAGAAAGTTGATTTAAGCATCAAGGTGAATGGCGGTGGAAATTTTGGTCAAGCAGGCGCAATAAGACATGGTATTTCAAGAGCTCTCATATCGTTTGATGAAGAGCTAAGAGCACAGCTTAAAAAAGCAGGCCTCCTCACTAGAGACTCTAGAAGAGTTGAAAGAAAGAAACCTGGTTTAGCTAAAGCAAGAAAGAGCAAACAGTTTTCAAAACGATAATATTTTATTAAGTTTACTGAGATTAATGATGTTATAATCTCGGCGTTTTTTAATAATTAAATCACAAAGCTACCCACAAGCTTATGCAAGAAAAAGATAAAACAAGAAGAAAAGTTTTAATTGGGCTAACAAGTGCAGTTGGTCTCTCAGGAATACCATTTGCTGCAACTCCATTTATTGCAGCCTGGAACCCAAGTGCTAAAGCGAAAGCATCAGGAGCATCCGTCAAAATAGATGTCTCAAAAATGAGATACGGACAGCAAATTCAAGTTGCTTGGAGAAAACAGCCTGTATTTATAGTTAGACATACATCAGAAAGTCTCCAAAATTTAGATCTTTCACTTTCAAAATTAGCAGACCCCAGCTCTGATGCAATCGATGAGCCTTATAAAAACATGTCACCAACAAGAAGCCAAAGCAATGAATACTCTGTATTAACTGGGGTTTGCACTCACTTAGGTTGTTCACCAAAATATTATCCTGAGGTTGAGCCTAAGTCTTGGGATGCATCATGGTCGGGTGGATTTTTCTGTCCATGCCATGGATCAATGTTTGATATTGTTGGAAGGGTTTATAAGGGTGTACCAGCACCTACAAATTTAGTAGTTCCTCCTCACTTCTTTGAAGGTAATATTCTAACGATCGGTGAAGATGGGGGAGTTGCATAAATGAATCAAATCTTTTCTAACATATTTAATTGGGTTAACCATAGACTTCCAATAGTTAATACCTTTGAAAGGCATTTATCAAAACATCCAGTTCCAAAAAAAGTTAATTTTTGGTACTTATTTGGAGCTCTAGCTTCTGTAACATTAATTATTCAGATAGTTTCAGGCATATGGTTGATAATGCCATATGAGAACACAGAAGAAGGTGCATTTGCATCAGTAGAATACATTATGAGAGATGTAGACTATGGATGGGTTATTAGATATATGCATACAACAGGCGCATCATTATTTTTTGCAGTTGTTTATCTTCATATGTTTAGAGGCTTGCTTTATGGTTCTTATCAGAAGCCTAGAGAGCTTGTCTGGATATTTGGGTGCACTATTTACTTAGCTATGATGGCTGAAGGATTCCTTGGATATGTTTTACCATATGGTCAAATGTCATACTGGGGTGCGCAAGTCATTATATCTCTCTTTGGAGCTATTCCTTATGTTGGAGAGTCTTTAGAGCTTTGGGTCAGAGGTGATTATTATATATCTGGAATAACCGTATCAAGGTTCTTTGCTCTTCACGTAGTAGCACTTCCATTGGTCTTAATTGCTTTAGTATTCCTACATCTAGTTGCATTGCATGAAGTCGGAGCTGGCAACCCTGAAGGAGTTGATATTGAAGAGCATTTAGATGAAGATGGAATTCCATTAGATAGCGTTCCATTTTTCCCATACAAAGTATTGAATGCATTGGTCGGAATAGGTGTATTCATGACAGTCTTTGCAATAATAATGTTTTTCTTTCCAGAAGGAGGCGGCTACTTTATTGAAATGGCTAATTTTGAGGAAGCTAACCCATTAGTAACACCAGAGCACATTGCTCCCGTTTGGTATTATGCCCCATACTATACAATGCTTAGAGCAGTTCCAGATCCATTAGGTGGATTAATAGTTATGGGTTCAGCTGTAGCGATATTCTTTGTTGTTCCTTGGTTGGACAGAAGTAATGTAGCTTCAATAAGATATAAAGGGATATATAGCAAAATAGCACTTGGTTTATTTGCAATAAGTTTTATAACTTTGGGCTATTTAGGCACCGTTGGAGTTACTGAAATAAGAAAAACAGTAAGCTTAATTTGTACTGTTCTTTATTTTGCGTTCTTCCTATTAATGCCAATATACACAAAACTTGAAACCACAAAAGAAGTACCAAATCGCTTATGAAAAATAAATTAAAATTTATATTAAGTACCAAGACATCTTTCGTTTTAATATCTCTCTGTATCCTTACTTCATTAAGTCTTGATGCTGCTGAGGGCGGACCTTGCAAAGATTATGGTGAATGTGATGAATTCAATTATTCTTTAAACAATAAAGAGTCTCTTCAAAGAGGAGCTTCAACTTTCTTAAATTATTGTTACGGATGTCACTCTCTTCAATACTCAAGATGGGGAAGAGTAGCAGCTGACCTCAATATTCCTGAGGAACTATTTTTTGACAACCTTGTATTTGATAATGCTGTAAAAAGTGGCGATCTTATGAAAGGTGCAATGTCTAAAGAAGATTCAGCAGACTGGTTTGGTGTTGCCCCGCCTGATTTAACACTTGTAACTAGATCGAAAGGCGACGACTGGGTATATACATATCTTCGAGCTTATTATGAAGACTCATCAAAGCAATACGGAGTTAATAACTTGGTTTATCCTGGCACAGCAATGCCAAATGTTTTAGTTGATCTTCAAGGCAATCAAAAGCTTGTTTGTAAAAATATTCCATTGATAGGTAAAAATGGTGGCGAGAAAAGGGATGATGATGGCAAAACCCTAACAAAGGAAAAATGTGGATACCTTGAGGTTGTCGATGGAGAGGGGTTACTTTCTAAAGAGGAATTTGATTCATTAATATACGATTTAACTAATTTTTTAGTTTATGTTGGCGAACCTGCAAAGGCTGAGCGTGAAAGGATAGGATGGTATGTTATATTCTTCTTTGTAATATTTACTGCTTTGTCATCCTTATTATACAGAGAGTACCAAAAAGATTATCACTAAAACCAAAGTGTTTTAATAGGAAAAATTATGATTTTATATTCAGACAGAGACGATCACTATAGCCAAAGAGTAAGAATAGTTTTAGCAGAAAAAGATATTACAGCTGAGATCAGAGAGTCTACTCTAGAGGAGACTCCAGAAGAAATTTTGTCTATCAATCCATACCATAAACTGCCAATACTGGTCGATAGAGATTTAGCATTACATGATCCTTCTGTGATGATGGAATATCTTGATGAAAGATTTCCTCATCCTCCACTACTTCCAGTTTATCCTGTTGCAAGAGCTAATAGCAGAACCCTAATGCTAAGAATAGACAAGGAGTGGTGCCCAATGGTTGACACCCTTATTGAAGCAAAACTTCCAGAAAAGGAACTTATGAAAATTAGAGAGGAGCTATTACATGAAATATCCTCTATTGCTCCTACGTTTAAAGAGTTTAAATTTTTTATGAGTGATGAATTTACCTTGGTCGACTGTTGTTTTGCTCCAATCCTTTGGAGACTCCCATCTATAGGTATAAAACTTCCAGTAAATAGACATTTAAAACCACTATTAGATTATCAGAAAAAGGTTTTTGAGAGACCTGGATTTTTAGATAGCTTATCCTCTTTAGAAAGAGACCTTAAAGAAGAAGAGTAAATTTAATTTTCACCCACAACATCAATAGAGAAAATTCTACTATTACATCCGTTGAGGTTAAAGTTTATTTGAGATAAATCTGACTCTACAGTTGCTCTCCTGATTCCCGAACTTGTTAAATTTTGTTGAATAAGAAGCTCGTTTAAAATAGATTCATCAAATACCTCTTTTAGGTATTCTTTATCTATTTGTTTTGAAATTAAACTATCTAAATTTGATTTATTGAAAGGTAAAAATATGCCTTCATAATCTAATATCTTCTTTGGTTCTGTAATTCCATACAACAAATCTGCTGTCCCAAAAATTGGAAAATCCATAACATAGTTTTTTAGAGTTGGGACAAGTGATTTTGCATCCTCATAATCCATTACCAAGTATATTTTTTTTATATCTGCTTTTTTTCTAGGTAAAAACTGTATATCAATATTTAAGTCTAGTTTTTGAATGTTGAGCATTCTCATGTTACTTTCACTAATGCCTAGTATTATTGAAATAAACTCATCATAGTTCTCAGGATCAACTTCAGAGTATGATGCGAGTGGATAAAGATTTTTTAGATACGCAATATAATCATTATAATCTTTTCCAAAAATAATATGGGTACGCTTTTGCATTTTAATACCATCAGCAAAAACAACACTCTCTACAAACTTTCTCTGCTCGTTAGAATAGGAATCACAAAAGTTATAAGTAGCTTTATTAATTAGATCATTATCAATATATATACCACTTTGATTAAAAGTTAGATCAAAATTTAAATTTGTTTTAAGAGCAAGCTTTATCAGTAAATCTTTATTTTTTTCACCAGTACTAAAGTTATATGTAAGGGGATCTTGCTTTTCAAATTTCTCAATATGACCAAGTGCTAGAATAACTTTTTTCTTTAGGCGGTCATCTAAGATAGGTAAATAATTATTTAAAAAATCTCTTTCAGTTTTATTTAAATTATTATATGAAAGAGTTTTTTTAATTAATCTCTTAAGCCTATCTTTTTCAGAGTTAGTTATATCTATGCCTATATCAATATTTTTAAATACTACTTCATCTATTTTTGATTCGGCACTTGATATCTTAATATCTGGAGAGTTTATACACCCAGCTAGAAATAATATAATCAATGTAAAAAATGTTAAGCTACGTTCCATAAATTTTTTCATAATTAATGCTATATTTAATTTCAAGCCCAATTGGCAACTTAAATGATATATCACTTAGGTCGATTGATGTTCTAAAAAATGCAGATTATATATTCGCAGAAGATACTAGAAATACAAAAAAACTTTTAGATTTTTTAGACATTAAGAAAGATATTAGGTCCCTTCATGAACATAATGAACAAGATATTACCCCTAGGATAATTTCAATTCTCAAGGAGGGAAATGCAGTTGCCGTGATTTCAGATGCAGGAACACCTGCAATATCAGATCCAGGATATTTCCTTTTAACAGAGTGCATTAAAGAAGAAATAAATTTTACTGCATTGCCAGGACCTTCCAGTGTTACTAATGCATTATTATTATCTGGAATGCCTCCATCTAGCTTTACATTTTTAGGGTTTATTCCTAAAAAAGATAAATCAAAATATGAGTTCCTTAAACGATGCGGCCATGAGAAACATACCCTTATTCTTTTTGAAACTGCTAAAAGAATTGAACATACAGTAAATGTATTAAATGATTTATATAAAGAAGATATAGAAATAGCAATTTGTAGGGAAATGACAAAGATGCATGAAGAGGTTATAAGAGGAACTCCTTCTCAAGTTATAGATCGTTTTAATAATAATGAGATTACTCTTAAAGGAGAGATTGTCTTAGTTATCAAAAATAATACAACAGGGTCTTATGCACTATTAGATAATAATATTAAAAGAGCATTCCTAGATAAGCTACCTCCCAAGGATGCTGCAAAGCTTATATCTCTTTTTACAAAAGAGGCAAAAAGGGAAATATATAAATCATTATTAGATTTATAATTTAACTATTAAAGATTATAATTATACTGAGTTGGTCGAACGATCGCTGTTAATTCAGAGGAAAGTCCGGACTTCATAGAGCAAGGTGCCAGGTAACGCCTGGGAAGCGCAAGCTTACGGAAAGTGCAACAGAAAAAATACCGCCAATTTATTGGTAAGGGTGAAATGGTGGGGTAAGAGCTCACCGCTTAATTGGAGACAATTAAGGCAGTGTAAACCCCAACCTGAAGCAAAACCAAATAGAAATCCTATCGGGTTGCTCGCCTGGGATTTGGGTAGGTTGCTAGAGTATTATGGCAACATAATATCAAGATAGATGATCGTTGATTACAGAATCCGGCTTATAGACCAACTCCTTTTTCTAATAGTGTGAAAAAGTGTGAAAAAAAATGTTTAAAGTGTGTAAATTATAATATATACTTTTTAACATGTACGGATTTAACACAGTTTCAATAGATGCAAAAGGAAGGGTAGCAATTCCTGCCCGCTATAGGGCTAATCTAATTGGTAATAATGAAACAGCAATTACCATAACTAAAGATCCACAATATCCGTCACTTAAAATCTACTTTGGTTCAGAGTGGAGAGAAATATCAAGTCATCTAGAATCACTTCAGAGCCTTGATCCAGTCGTGAGAAAAATTCAATGGACAATCTTAGGAAATGCTAGTGTTAGCGAATTTGACCCAGCTGGCAGAATGCTTTTTTTAATTCCAGCTGAGTTAAGGGAATATGCTCAAATTCTTGATAAGAAAAAATTATGTTTAGTTGGTATGGGAAATAAATTTGAAATTTGGGATCAAGATAATTGGTCTTCAAGACAAACAGGTGGCACCTTATCTACTGAAATTTTAGATATTGTTTTGCCTGAAACAATTAAATCTATGTCATTTTAAAAGGGGATTGATATGAATTGGGAAGTAATTGGTCAAGAAATTGAAAACGCAAAAATAAAAGTTGTGGGTGTTGGGGGTGCTGGCGGTAACGCAGTAATTCACATGATAAATCACAATATCGAAGGGGTTGATTTTATTTGTGCTAACACAGACACACAAGCGCTTTCTGAAGCAAATGGAGCAATTTCATTGAAGTTAGGAAATGGTTTAACAAAAGGGCTTGGAGCGGGCGCTGATCCAGATATTGGAAGAAAAGCTGCTGAAAGTGATAGAGGCGCTATTGAAGAGCTTTTATCCGGTGCAGATATGATTTTTATAACTGCTGGAATGGGTGGTGGAACAGGTACTGGCGCTGCCCCTGTAATAGCTTCTATAGCCAAAGAAATGGGCGCCCTTACAGTTGCTGTTGTAACCAAGCCATTCAAGTTTGAGGGAAAAAGAAGAATGTCTGCAGCAGAAAAAGGATTAGCTGCTCTTGTTGAAGAGGTAGATAGCTTGATTACAATCCCTAATCAAAAGTTATATGAAATTTTAGGTGGTAACACCCCCATGCAGGAAGCATTTGCCAAAGCGGACGATGTTCTTAAAGGAGCAGTTCAGGGTATATCAGATATTATAATGAAAAAGGGTCATATCAATGTTGACTTTGCTGATGTAAAGACGGTCATGTCAGAAAAAGGAATTGCCATGATGGGTACAGGCAGATCAAATGGGAAAGATAGAGCTATAGAAGCTGCTACTCAAGCCGTTAAAAGCGAATTACTTGAAGATATTAATCTTAAAAATGCAAGAGGAGTTCTTGTTAACATCACAGCAAAAGAACCAACTCTTAATGATCAAACTGATGTGGCAGATATAGTTGATGAAATTTGTAGCGAAGAAGCAAATATTATATATGGATTAGTTTATGATAATTCTGTTGAAGAAGATTTATTAGTTACTATCGTTGCAACTGGAGTTGACCAAAGAGGGCCATCTTTAGCAATTGACAACCAACCATCAATTAAATTAAACCCTGTTGGTCTTAATAGAGAAAAACAGCAAAGTCAAAAAGTTGGCACATCGTCTGCAGAGGAGATAAATTTCCTCGATGTGCCTACTTTTATGAGAAAGCAAGTAGATTAAAATGCTTCATTTTCCAGTCCTTCTGGAAGAATCTGTAGAATTTTTAATTAGTGATCTTGATGGTTCTTATATTGACTGTACTTACGGAAGAGGTGGGCATAGTCAGAAAATCTTAAGTAAATTATCAAATAAAGCCTCACTTACCTCATTTGATAAGGATCCAGAGGCATGCATTGATGCAAAAAACATTTCTAATAATAATTTTTCTATAAAAAATAACTCTTTCAGCTCGTTAAAGAGTTATTTTAGTGCAAATTCAGTTGATGGTATTTTGTATGACCTTGGAACCTGTTCGACACATTTAGAAGATGCCTCTAGAGGCTTTAGTTTCATGCATGATGGTCCTTTGGATATGAGATTTAATAATAAACAAGGGAGCCCACTTTCAAAATGGATTAATTCAGCATCATATGATGATATTTTAAATATTCTATACAAATATGGAGATGAGAAACACGGAAAATTAATTACAAAAGCAATCATAGATATGAGAATAAAAACAGAATTGCTTTCAACTTCCCAATTGGCAAACTTGATTGAGGATTGCTATCCGGAAAAACGAAAAAAATTACATCCTGCCACTAAGTCATTTCAAGCTTTTAGAATTTTCATAAATGATGAACTTAAAGAAATTAAGGATTCATTGGAACAAGCCTCATCTATTGTTAAAAAAGGAGGTCGTATAGTAGTAATATCTTTTCATTCCTTAGAAGATAATTTAGTGAAAAATTTTTTCAAGCCAAAGAAGATAGGCTTCCCTAAAGATATTCCTATTAATACCATTGAAAATAAAGAATTTGAATGTATTGCAAAAAAAATCAGACCTACAAAAAATGAAATTGAAGAAAACCCTAGATCAAGAAGTGCAATAATGAGAGTCTTTGAGAAATTATGATTGCTAATACAAATATTATTTTTATATACATATTGCTAATATTAATAGCATTCTTATCTTTTGAAAAAGTGAAGCTAGCATGGGAAATATCAAAACTTTATCAAAATTATGAAAATCAGCAAGTGGAGTTTGAAAGATTCAAAGAACACAATTTGAAACTTTTAACTCAATATCATGCAGAAAACTCTATTGGAATAATAGAAAGACAATCTATAGAAATTTTAGGTATGTCTAGAATCAAACCAATTCAAATAATTACCAATGAGAAAGGAAAGTAAGCTAAGTAAATTAAGACTCATTCTTGCATGCACTTGCTTGTCCATAGTTGTTATTACCGTGATTGTTAAATTAATCTCACTGAGTATTTCTGATGGAGTATTTCTTAAAAATGAAGGTAAAAAAAGATATATAAAATATAGAAACACTCAGTCAGTAAGGGGTGGGATTTATGACAAGAACAACTTTCCATTGGCAGTTTCAATAGTAAATTATGATTTGTATGCACTAAGTGGTCTCAATAAATCTCAGTTAAATATTTTATCTGAGATTATTGATATTAATAACATGCCTATAAAAGATGGAGTTTTTACAAAAAAAACCTTACTAAAGAAAAATATATTACCAAAAGATCATGCACTTATTAAAGATTTAAATTTTGATAGACTGGAGGTCGAAGTAAGGCATAGTAGACATTATCCCTTAGGTGATCAAATAGCTCCATTAATAGGTTTTTATGGAAAAGATGGAGCTCAAGAAGGTATCGAAAAGAGTTTTGACTTTCTTTTGTCTGGAAAAGATGGAAAAGAAAAGCTGTATAAAAATGCAAAACAAGAAATCATATCCAAACCAATAGAAGTTACCAAAAGAATCTCAGGAGAAGATCTATTCCTAACAATAGATTCTACAGTTCAATTTTTTGCATACAAACATCTCGTAGAGGCTATAAAAAATAATAATGCAAAATCTGGAAGTGTGATTATTTTAGATAATTCAAGCGGAGAGGTTTTGGCTTTAGCAAGCTACCCATCTTATAATCCAAATGATCCCATGAGAGTGATTCAAAAGAACAGAGCTCTTGTAGATGCTTATGAATTTGGCTCCGCAATGAAACCAATTTCATTATCAATAGGCATTGAAACTGGCTCAGTTAATATAAATGACGAGATAAGCACCCCTCAAAGAATTAAAATTGATAATAAATTAATAACTGATCCTAAAAATTATAAATTTCTTAAACCTATAGATATTATTGCTTTTTCCAGTCAAGTTGGAGCCTCTAAAATAGCATTAAGCATTGGATATAACGATCTAAAAAATGGCTATCTTAATTATGGTTTCACAAAACCTATTTCAATAAATTTTCCTTCTTCATCATTTGGATATATGAATTTCAAAGATAAGATAAGTGATAAAGAGCTTGCTGCTTTAGGGTATGGTTATGGATTTGAGACAAGTCCATACCAATTAGCGTCTGCATACTCAGTTTTTGCGAATAAAGGTATTTTAAAAGATTTCATACTAGTCCAAGGGACGCCAGTCACCTCAAGAAAAGTTATTTCAAGCCAATCTGCACAATATGTAGCAGAATCTTTAAAGGCGGTAGTTGAATATGGAACTGGCAGAGGGGCTGGTATAAAAAATTATAAAGTTGGTGGAAAAACTTCAACAGTTCATAAGGTAGCGTCTTCTGGCTATAAAGATGATTCATATAGGGCCTCATTCGCAGGAATTGCCCCAATTCAAAGTAACACAGATTCAGTAACTATTTTAGTCTCAATAGATGATCCAAGTTTAAATGCTTACTCTGGCGGTTTAGTGGCTGCGCCAGTGTTCTCAAAGATTGCTGAAGATACAATAAATTATTTAGGATACTGATATTTTGAAAAATCTAATGTCTATTCTCGGTATAAATTTTGAATATGAAGAAAGAGTCAAGGGTATATCGGATTTCTCTGAAGATATAAAAAAAGACTTTATATTCTTCGCTCTAGATGGAGAATCTCATCATGGCTCTAAACACATAGATGATGTAAAGAAAAAAAACCCATTGCTAATTGTTCACAATGACAGAAATTATAAGTCTCAAGAGAGTAATATATTTTTCATAAGAGATTTATCTGAAAAGATAATTCCATTTCTATATGCATTCTACAAGCTTGATTCGGATAATTTTAAATTTATAGGTTTTACAGGTACAAATGGAAAAACATCCTCTGCATTTTTATGCCATCAAATGCTTTTATCAATAGGAAAATCATCATCTTATATTGGCACCCTTGGATTTCTTAATAATGACCTGAATGATTTTGTAGATTCAAAAAATACAACTCCAGGCATATTTAAAATTTTTGATTTTTTATCAAATTTAGAGCTCAAGAAAATACATCATATTTGTCTTGAGGTTTCATCTCATGCTCTAGATCAAAATAGATTAAGAAATATTAATCTTGATTTTTCATCAATTCTAAATATTGAAGAAGACCATTTGGATTATCATAAAACTAAAAAAAACTATATTACTTCTAAATTAAAAATAATTGATATCACAAAGAATAATTCTGTTTTGGTTCATTCTGACCTAAAAGATACCATATTGGAATATAGAGATATTGATGAAGAGAGAATTTTGCAAATCAATACAAATAACCCTGAAAGTGAGATATTTTTAAATATAGTAAAAGTAGGTTTTGATAAGTCAGATTTTATTTTAAAGCTTGAAAATAAAGAATATAAGTTTTCTTTAAAATTATTTCCGAGGTTTAATATTTATAATTTCATATTTGCCTTTATCTCTGTATACAAATTAGATAAAAAAGTTGACTTAAAAGATCTTGATTTAAAAAATATATATTTACCAAAAGGTAGAATGCAAATAGTTAGAAGTGTACCTTATAAAATAATTATTGATTATGCGCATAACACAAATAGTTTTAAGGTTTTAATTGAACCAATTAAAAAAGAATTTAATAGAGTAATTGTAATATTTGGTTGCGGCGGTGATAGAGATAAATTTAAAAGACCTCTAATGTTGAAAGCAGCCATAGAATACGCTGATAAGGTTATATTTACATCAGATAATAATAGATCTGAATCTTATAGTTCTATTTTAAAAGATGCACTTGTTGGTAATGATTCAAAGAAAGTTGTAGCAATTGAAGATAGGAAAGAGGCGATAATTGAAGGGTGCAAGATGCTAACCGCTGAGACTTGCTTATTAATCCTTGGAAAAGGCCATGAAGAGACACAAGAGACATATGGAGCAAATAATTTTTTTAGTGATCACAAGGTTGTAGATGAGATTTATCAGTAATTCAAAAGAGCTCTCAGACTATCTTATGCTAGATTATGATCTGCCGTTTGATGATATTAAATCTGTATCAATTGACTCTAGAGAAATAGAAAAATCATCATTATTTATATGCATAGAAGGCAACAACTTTGATGGTAATAATTTTATAGATGATGCTTTTAGTAAAGGAGCAAATTTTGTTATATCAAATAGAAAAGATCTTGCTAAGAGAAATGATAGGGTTATATATGCAAAGAACAGTATTAAAGCTTTAAAAATAATTGCTAAAAATATTGTTAGCTCATATCAGGGAAATTCCATTGGCATCACTGGAAGCAATGGAAAAACAACCACAACAAAAATAATTTCCAAAATTTTATCTAGATCGTCTGGAACTATAAAAAATTTTAATAATGAGATAGGAATGCCATTGAGCATAATCCTCGCTGATAAAGATTCTAAGAATCTTGTAATTGAAATGGGTGCATCAAAGATAGGTGACATTGAATACCTTAGCTCAATCCTAAAGCCTAATATTGGAATTATTACCAATATTGGTAATTCTCATCTAGAAAATCTTAAAAATCTTAATGGTGTTCTCAAAGTGAAGTCTGAGCTAATAAAGAATATTGCGAAGAATGGTTTCCTCATAGTACCCGGTCAAAATAAAGAGCATTTAGATTATTGGAAAGGGGTGAGAGATGACATAAATATAATTACATTTGGCTCTAACCCCAACAATGACTTTTACTCCAGCAATGAAGAAAACAATATAAATGGGATGGAATTCAATATTAATTCTTTATCTAACAATATCAATGTTGAAATTAAAACAGATCTAAAAGGCAGACATAATATCGATAATATACTAGTTGCATATATAGTTAATCACCTTACAAAGGAGGGCGATGATTCTTTTAAGAAGAAAATATCAAGAATAGATAAATTTACCTCTAGACAAATTCAGCTGGATTGGATCAACGGATCAGAGCTTATTGATGATACCTATAATGCGAATCCAGACTCTGTTAAAAAAAGTATTGATTTGCTCTGTGAAGATAGAAAAAGAAAATTATTGATATTAGGTGATATGCTTGAATTGGGTCCAAAGAGTAAACAATTTCACCAAGAAATTGGCAGATATGCCTTTGAAAAAGGGGTAGATCTTATTTTAGGTTTTGGAAAAGACTCTAAGCATTCAGTAGAAGTTTTTAAAGATAATGGATTTTTCTTTGAATCTGAAGAAGATTTAAAAATTTTTATTAAGAACAATGTAAAATCAAATGATATAGTTCTGATAAAAGGGTCTAGAGGTATGAAAATGGAAAAATTTATTAATGTTTGAATATCTTGGATCTATTCTTGTTGATGTTGACCCTGGGTTCGATGTACTAAGATATTTAACGGTTAGAACTTTGGGAGGAACTGTAACAGCATTGCTCATTACAATTCTTCTTGGCCCATTATTCATAAAAAAACTTAAATCAATGCAATTTGAGCAATATGTAAGAACTGATGGCCCAGAATCCCATTATAAAAAAACAGGGACTCCTACTATGGGAGGAGTTCTAATAATTTCATCTCTTCTAATATCTACATTGCTCTGGGCAGACTTGAGCAACAGATACATCTGGGTGGTTTTAATAACCACTATATTATTTGCATCTATTGGTTTTTTAGATGACTTCTTAAAAATAAAAAATAAAAGCTCAGACGGTTTGACATCAAAACAAAAAATTTTGATGCAGCTCTTTTTTTCATTATCAATAATTTCATATTTATATTTTTCTTATCAAGAGATTGCAGAAATATCATTTATTGTTCCTTTTTTTAAGAATTTTATAATTCCCATGAGCCCGATATTATTTATTTTTATAGGTTCATTTGTGCTAATTGGATCTTCAAATGCTGTTAATTTGACAGATGGGTTAGATGGTTTGGCTATTCTGCCATCTGTTCTGATAGCGGGAGCTTTAGGTTTGATAGCTTACAGTATGGGAAATCAGATAATAGCAGATTATTTATACTTACCTCATCTTAAGCTCTCAGGTGAATTGATAGTTTTTTGTGGTGCCTTAATTGGTTCAGGTATAGGCTTTCTGTGGTACAACACTTATCCAGCTCAGGTATTTATGGGTGATGTAGGCTCTTTAACTCTTGGAGCAATCTTAGGAATAATGGCTGTCTTGCTACGGCATGAGTTAGTTTTTGCAATCATGGCAGGTGTATTTGTTATAGAGACTTTAAGTGTTGCAATTCAAGTTATTTCTTTTAAAACTCGAGGCAAGAGAGTTTTTTTAATGGCCCCAATACATCATCATTTTGAATTAAAAGGATGGCCAGAGCCCAAAATTATAGTTAGATTTTGGATAATTACTCTTATTTTAATTTTAATTGCTCTAGCAACTTTAAAACTCAGGTAGTCACAAGAATGAGATCCTTGATTTATGGTTATGGCATTACCGGTAAATCATTTGAAAGATATCTTATTAATAATGGGAAACTTGAATATGATATTTTTGATCAAAATATCCCAAAGTTTAATAAAAGATATGATTTATCAAGCTACGATCAGATTCTTTGTAGCCCAGGAATAAGCCCAGAAAAATTTTATACACTTAATAACTTATATAATGTTAAAACAGACGTTGATATTTTTTTTAATGAAGATAAATCAAAAAAAATAGGAATAACTGGAACAAATGGAAAAAGTACAACTTGTTTTCATTTATCTCAATTATTAAATCAAGATTATGAAGTAAATCTAGTTGGAAACATTGGGTCGCCTGTTCTAGATGTTATTAATAACGGAAAAGAATACTCAATAATCGAGCTTTCAAGCTTTCAGCTTCACAAGATGAAAGAAAATAAACTAGATTTTGGTGTTCTGATTAACATACAGCCAGACCATCTTGATTATCATAAAAATTTTGAAGACTACAAGTTAGCTAAGGAAAAGATATTGCTTGCAAAACAAGTAACTAAAATTTCTGATCCATATCATCTATATAAATGGATTTCAGGAAAAAATAGCAAAAGCATTAAATTAAGAAATTTACCATATAGGTATGAATTCATTTCAAGCACTGTTATAAATGATTCAAAATCTACCAATAGCTCCTCACTTTTATATGCTATTGAAAAAGCAAATGACCTGTTTGATCAAGATGATTATTATCTAATTTGTTGTGGGGACCCAAAAAAAGAAAATTATCCTGAAGTAAATATCTCTGGTCCAGTTGAAATATTAATATATGGCAAACATCACAAAGAAATCAACAGCTGTTTAAAACATAAGAATAAAAAGATATTTAATGATATAAAATCTTTGTATAAATACCTTGAAGCAAATTCAATTAAATCAAATATATTATTTTCTCCAGGTTTTCCTAGTGGGTTAGATTATAGAAATTTTGAGGAAAGGGGGAATGATTTTAATAAATCCTTTCTTAATTTATCTCAATGAATGAAATAACCAAGAATAATTTACTAATCATAGTGCCATTTTCAATTCTTATAATGATTGGTATTACTATGATCTCTTCAGCAAGCATTTATATAGCAGAAGACACTACCAACAATCCATTCTATTTTATATCCCGTCAGCTTTTTTTTGTAGCAATAGGCCTTATAGCGATGATTATTTTTTTAATTCTTCCTTCAGATCTATTATTAAAAATGGATTGGCTTTTAATTCTAATAAGCATATTGCTACTAATAATGCTTTTCTTTCCTAATATTGGGACCTCTGTTAATGGAAGTATTAGGTGGATAAGGATTGGCCCAATCGGAATTCAACCCTCTGAGATTTGTAAGTTTAGTATAATTATATATATTTCAGGATATTGTTATAGGAGAGCTTCTGAGCTTCACTCTCTCAGAAATTTTTTAAAGCCTCTTGTTTTATTATCTGTAATTTCATTACTTATACTCTCTCAACCTGACCTTGGCTCTACTGCAATTATATGTCTTGTTGTTGTGGCAATACTTTTTTATGCTGGCATATCTTTTTTTCAGTTCTCTCTTCTATCATTGATAGTTTTTTTAATAGGAGTAGCAGCAATATCATCTTCTCCAATGAGAATTGCAAGAATGATGGCTTATATAGATCCATTTGATTCAGAGGTGGTTCTCGGAAGCGGCTACCAACTTGCAAATTCTTTAATAAGCATTGGCCAAGGGGGATGGATGGGTCTTGGTTTAGGCAATAGCTTCCAGAAGAATTTTTTTCTACCAGAGGCTCATACAGATTTTATTTTTGCAATATTGGTTGAAGAGCTTGGAGTGTTGGGAGGCATTTTCCTAATATTATCTTATTTGATGCTTTTTATTGGGATTCTTTACGTAGCATTATCATGTATGAAAATAGGTAGGATATTTCAAGGACTTGTATGTTTTGGAACTATGATATTATTTGCCTCACAGTCATTATTCAATATTTCAGTTAATATTGGATTGTTGCCAACTAAAGGCCTAACACTTCCCTTTATAAGCTATGGGGGCACAAGCATAATTATTATGATGTCACTGGTAGCAATTGTTCTGAGAATTAATAATGAAAATAAATTACTTTAGATTTATATGAATATAATTATTTCAGCTGCAAAAACAGGCGGTCATGTTTACCCTGCAATTGAGGTGGGTCAAGAATTAAAATCTCGAGGATGTAAAATATTTTTTATTGGAACAGGCTCTCAAATTGAATTGAATGCTCTTAAAGATTCAGGATTTGAATTTATTGCACTGAACATAGATGGATTTAGAGGGAAATCGATATTTTCAAAAGCAGCCTCAATAAAAAATACATTCATTAGCATCTTTAAAATAATCAGGATAATAAAAAAAAATGATATAAAAGGCATTATTGGTTTTGGCGGGTTTATAACAGTCCCAGTAGGTCTAGCCGGATATCTAATGCGTATAAAAGTCTTCACTCATGAACAAAACTCAGTAATGGGTTCTGCTAACAAGCTCCTATCCAAATTTGCGTTTATAAATTTTTTAGGATTACCCACAAACGATGATGTTAAGAACAGTATCGAATCTGGCAATCCAATAAGACCATCATTTCAAAAAAATAAGGAAGTTTTGCAATCTAATGACGAGGATATCGTTAAGATATATATCACAGGCGGCAGTCAAGGCTCAAGTTATATCAATGAGACACTACCATTATGTTTAAGTGAATTTAAGAATAAAATAAAAATTAAACATCAATGCGGCAAAGGCAATGTTAAAGAAGTTGAAGGCTTATATTCTAAAACCTCCTTAAATTATCATGTTGCAGAATTCTATAAAGATCCAAGTCATGAGATTGATTGGGCAGATTTTGTTATTTCTAGATCTGGAGCATTAACAATTTCAGAAGTGTCATCATCATCAAAAGGATCTTTAATGATCCCTTTACCGATCTCCATTGATAATCATCAACTCATAAATGCTCAACACATAACTAATATAAATATGGGATGTATCCATAATGAAAGGGATGGCCCTGAAAGCCTTAAAAAAATTCTAAGAGAAATTATAGATAAAAAAATATATATAGAATGGCAGGAAAATAAAAATTCCCAACACATTAATGCGAGCAAAGTAATCTCAAGAAATATCTTAAAAGAATATGAAACCATTTAAAAAAATAAAAAAGATACATTTTGTTGGAATCGGCGGGGCTGGAATGATTGGCATTGCAAGAGTACTCCTTCAAAAAGGTTATATTGTTTCTGGATCTGACTTGTCGATATCAAAAGATTTACAAAAGTTAAAGAAAGAGGGTGCTAAGGTCTCCAAAGGCCATCACAAATCAAATGTAGAGAATAAAGACCTCATAGTGCTCTCATCTGCAATAAATAAAAATAACCCTGAGCTTTTGCATGCAAAAAAACTAGGAATAACAATTATTCCAAGAGCTGAGATGCTCGGAAGCATCATGCGAGATTATGACAGCATTGCAATTGCTGGTAGTCATGGCAAAACAACAACAACTAGTATGCTTGCTAGAATTTTTACCGAAGCTGGTCTAAGCCCAACATATGTTATTGGAGGCAAAGTACTTAGTTCAGATAATAATTCTGATTTAGGAAGTGGAGATTATCTCATAGCCGAGGCTGATGAAAGTGATGGATCTTTTATTCACCTTCACCCCAATGCAGCAATATTAACAAATATTGATGACGACCATTTAGTTCATTATGACAATAAATTTGAGAATCTCTTAGATTCATTTGTTACATTCCTGGAAAATGTTCCTTTTTTTGGATACATAATTATTAATAATGATGATAAAAATATAAGGAAAATATCTAGAAGAATTTCTAGAAAACAAATAAGTTTTGGCTTTTCAAAATCATCAGATTTCCAAATTGAGGAGAATAATTATATAAAAGGCTTTCAAAATTTTAAGATAATTAATAAAAGTCAAGATACAAACTATAACTTTAAGATTCCTACGCCAGGTAGGCATAATATTTATAATGCTGTTGCAGCTGCCGTAATGAGCATTGAGGAAGGAATACCAATAGGTAAAATTAAGAAAGGATTGTCTAGTTTTTCAGGAGTTGGAAGAAGGTATGAAAAACATAATCTTTTAATAAATGGCAAAAAGAAACTTCTAATTGATGATTATGGCCATCATCCTGTAGAAGTTTTGTCTAACTTAAAGGCTGTGAAACAAGAATTCCCTTTAAAAAAGAGTTGCATAATTTTTCAACCACATAGATTTTCAAGAACTGCCCAGCTATATGATCAATTTTTAGATGTATTAAATAAAACTTCAGCACTCTTAATGCTAAATATATACCCTGCTAGTGAAAAACCTATCAAGGGGATAAATTCATCATCCATGATCCAATCTTTAAAGCAAAAAGGCCATAAAGATTGCTACCTAATAAAAAATAATAATGATGTACTAAAATTTATTGAAGAGAACCATAAAAATTTTGACATATTTGTTACTCAAGGGGCTGGAAGTGTATCCGGAGTATGTGAGCTTATTAAGGAAAGATGGAAAATATAAAAAATGTAGCTGTTTTATATGGAGGCAGCTCAGCAGAAAGAGAGGTTTCACTTAAGAGCGGAAGAGGAGTAGCTAAGGGGTTGTCTGATCTTGGTATCAAATCGACTCTTTTTGATTTTTCGAACCTTAATAATTTTTCTCAATTGCAAGACTTTGATATTTCTTTTATAGCACTTCATGGTCATGAGGGAGAAGGCGGATTGCTTCAAAAAACATTAGATAGTAAAAATATAAAATACACCGGGTCTGGTGAAGTGGCATGCTCAAAAACTTGGAATAAACGAATATGCAAAGAATTGCTTTTTAAAGAAAATATAAATACACCCAAATGGGTATCTATAGATAATCTTAAGAATTACATCGACTCAAATTCTATAGAGCAGTCATATCAAACTTTAGTTAAAAAATTGGGCAAGAGCATGTTTTTAAAACCTTCTGAGGATGGCTCAAGTATAGATATTTTTAAAATTGACAGTTTTGGCTCTTTCAAAGAAGCAATTTTAAATTGCTCAAATATTAATCGAGAGTTTATTCTTGAAGAGTCTATAAATGGAAGAGAAATAACCGTTGGAATCATCAAAGATAAGTGCTTACCAGCTATTGAAATACAAACTAAAAATGTTTTTTATAATTATGAAGCAAAATATCTCTCAGATGAAACCAATTTAAAAGAAGCAGATATTTCTAATGCTCAAAAAAAGAAAATACAAAAGATGGCATTAAGTGCTTTCAATACATTAGGTTGCAAAGGGTGGGCTAGAGTAGATTTCATGCAAGACATTGATGGGGAGTTTTATATTATTGAGATAAATACCGCTCCTGGAATGACCTCCCATAGCCTAATACCTATGGCTGCAAGTTTTTTAGGAATTTCATACCCTCAAGTTATCAAGGATATAATAAATGCCTCAATATAGATTAGTGATCACTGCATTGCTTTGCATGAACCTTTCAAGCTTTGAGATTAAAATTAGTTTTGAAGATCCTATTCGATATGAGTCTCAATTAAAATTTATTGAAGATTTAAAAAACATTGACTCAAGATCTTCTATTAAAAAACTTATATCTTCCCAAGACTGGATAGAAAGTCATAGTCTTCAGTTTAGACCATTTACAAAAAAACTTAATTTACATATTCATTCAAAGGAGCCAATATTTACTTTGAATAAAAAATATTATGTTGATTCTGAGCTTAATACATTCAAATATTCAGGAAATGATAAGAGTTTGATAGAAGTTAATGGCGAAATTTTTCAACTTGAGGATGTTGTTGTTTTAATTAAATATATAAAAAAATTAAATACAGATAACTTTAATCATATAAATTCAATAAATTATAGCCACGTATCTGGATGGTTGATTGATCTAAACAAAACACAAGTCAGGCTTGGAAAAAATTTAAATGAAGAAAAATTAAAACTATTTAAAGAAACCTTAGATTATTTGAATAATAATAATAAAATACCTAGTATGATAGATTTAAGATATAAAGAAGGAGTTGCTATAAAGCATGGGTAATAATTCTAAGAATTCTAATATTGTTGTTGGTCTAGACATTGGCACCTCTAAAGTTGTTTGTATTGTCGGAAGAAAGAATGATGCAAATAAGTTAGAGGTTATTTCACTAGGGTCGTATCCTTCAAGCGGATTAAAAAAAGGAGTAGTTGTTAATATTGAGGCAACAACTGATGCCATTAATAAGGCTGTTGAGCAAGCACAATCAATAATTGAAGACAAGATTAAATCGATTTATGTTGGTGTTGCGGGCAGTCATATTAGAAGTATCAACTCTCAAGGAATTGTTGGGATAAAAGACAAAGAAGTCAAACCTTTTGATATTGAGAAAGTTATTGACTCTGCATCATCTGTTTCCATACCTTCTGATCAAGAAGTTCTCCATGTTTTACCTCAAGAATATGTTATTGATGATCAAGACGGAATCAAAGAACCCCTCGGAATGTCTGGGGTCAGGCTTGAAGCCAGAGTCCATTTAGTTACATGCTCAAATAGCGCTTTAAGAAACATTGAAAAATGTGTAAAAAATTGTGGCTTGACAGTCGATGGGTTTGTATTAGAGCAACTAGCAAGCTCTTATTCCATTCTATCTGACGATGAAAAAGATCTTGGAGTTTGCTTGGTTGATATCGGCGGCGGAACTACCGATATTGCTATTTTTAATTCTGGTTCAATAGTTCATACGGGAGTTATCCCTATTGCAGGCGACCAAGTAACAAGTGATATTGCTCAGGCACTTCGAACACCTACACCCCAAGCTGAAGAGATTAAGCAAAAGCACGGATGTTCTGTTGCAGAATTTACAACAGATGAAGAAAGCATAGAAGTCCCTGGTGTTGGGGGAAGGCCACCCAGAGAATTATCAAGAAGATCTCTTGCAGATATAATAGAACCGCGTTACGTGGAGCTATTTGAATTAATAAAAGCTGAGATTACAAGAAATGGATTTGAAGATAAGATCCCAGCAGGAATTGTTTTTACTGGCGGAACTTCAAAGATTGAAGGGGTGGTTGAGCTAGCTGAATCAATTTTTCAGACCAGTGTCAGGCTTGGCATTCCGACAAACTTTATCGGAATGGAAAAAATTCTTCAAAACCCAATATACTCAACCTCTATTGGCTTGGTTGAGCATGGTCATAATCAATTGACTTCTGATTTAGTTGCTGAAAGTAACCAAACTTTATGGTCTAGGCTTTTAAAAATAGTTAAAAGCGAGTATTGATTGTAAAAATTAATTCTATTAGAATGCACCATCCTTGGTTTTTATCATTAAGGTAAAAATCTTCAACCATAGGGAAATATATGAAAAAATACGAAGCAGTCTTAATACTTAACCCAAATCTTTCTTCTAAAGTTGAAGAATTCAAAGCTGAATTTAATCAACTGCTTACTGATAACTCCTTTAAGGCTTCAAAATTAGAAGATATTGGAAGACGTCAACTTGCTTACTCTATTAATAATCACAATAAAGGTCATTATTTACTAATGAACTTAGAAGGCGATCCTAGCAAACTTATTGAGATTGAGACCAAGATTAAGTACAACGAGTCAATAATTAGGCACATCATTTTGGCAGTCAAAGATCATTCCAGTGAAGAATCTATTCTTATGGCAGAATCCAAAAATAAAAAATCTGAAGTAACAGAAATAAAAAAAGAAGTTGTTAAAACCAGTCCTAAAGAGGAGAAAGGCAATGAGTAAATATGAATTACCAAAATCTTTTGATTATAAAAATACAGATTTATTAAAACAGTTCATTACTGAAACTGGAAAAATTATGCCTGCCAGAGTTACCGGTGTGACCGCATCAAATCAAAGAAAGATAACTAAATCAATTAAGATAGCTAGATTCCTAGCACTCTTGCCATATACAGACATGCATCAATAAGAGGCTATTATGAAAATTATACTTTTAGATAAAATTCAAAGACTAGGTGAAATAGGCGATATCGTTGAAGTTAATTCAGGCTACGCTAGAAATTTTTTAATACCTCAAAAGAAAGCTGCATTTGCAAGTGATAAAAACATTGAAGAAGTTGAGTCAAGAAAAGAAGAGCTTGCGGCAGCATCAGCAGACCAGCTAACACAAGCACAAGCAAGATCTGAGGCTATAGAAGGATCTTCATGTGAAATTCTTGTTCCAGTAACAGAAGAAGGCGCATTATATGGCTCTGTAGGTACTAGAGAAATTTCAGAGGCATTTATTGAAGTTGGTATTGAAATAGATAAAAGCGAAGTTCAGCTTCCTGATGGCCCTATCAAAGAACAAGGTGAGCATAATATTGTTATCAGTGTTCATTCTGAGGTATCAGCTAACGTAGTTGTAAAAGTATCTGCAGAATAGTTGTTTATTTTAAAATATGATGTAAAAATCATATTCTTATGTCAGATATTTCAATAGATCAAAATAATCAAGCAAGAGAGGCTGAAAGAGCAGTCTTAGGTGGGCTAATGCTTGAAACTCATAGATTCGATACCGTTATTCAGGTAATCACCGAAGTTGACTTTCAGGGTAAAGATCATCAGATAATTTTTGAATCGATGGCAGAGCTTGTTAATGAAAACAAGCCACTTGATCCATTAACTGTTTCAGAAAAATTAGATAATAGTAATAATCTCAATAGAGTTGGTGGCAAGAATTATCTTATAGAGTTAGCAACATCTACTCCGTCTGCTGCAAATCTTGAGGCATATGCTGAAATAATAAGACAAAGATCAATTTCAAGAAAGTTAATGCAAGCTAATTCAGAAATCACTGATTTAATTAACAATCCTCAAGGTCAAAATGGAGAAGAATTATTAGATCATGCTGAGAGACTAATATTTTCATTAAATGACGAAACAAGTCAAAATGATACATCTCTGCAATCAATGAAGGAGCTTATTCCTTCAACAATGGACAGATTGCATGAGCTTTCAAATAAAAAAGGCGGGCTAATAGGCTCCTCAACAGGGTTTAAAGATTTAGATAAGAAGTTACAAGGAATCCAAAAAGGAGACCTAATCATAGTTGCTGGGAGACCCAGTATGGGTAAGACATCTTTGGCAATGAATATTGCTGAGAATGTCCTAACTAATGATGATTCTGACGAAGCAGTTTTAATTTTTAGTTTGGAGATGCCAGGAGAGTCATTAACAACCAGGATGCTTTCAGGAATGAGCAAGCTTGATCAGCAAAATGTTAGATCAGGTATGCTAAGAGATGATCAGTTAAAAATCTTGTTAGAGGAGGGAGAGCGTTTAAAAAACTTACCTCTATGGATCGATGATAGTTCTCTTTTAACTCCTATGGAATTAAGAGCAAAGGCAAGAAGGCTAGCTCGATCTGAGGGTGGATTATCTTTAATAGTTGTTGATTATCTTCAGTTAATGCAACTTCCAAGTTCTGCAGAGAATCGTGTTAATCAAATATCAGAAATCTCGAGAGCTCTTAAATCACTTGCCAAAGAACTTGATGTTCCAGTAATTGCATTATCTCAGCTTAACAGGGCGGTAGAACAAAGACCCAACAAGAGACCAATTATGGCAGATCTTAGGGATTCCGGAGCCATAGAACAGGATGCTGACGTAATCTTATTTATATATAGAGATGAGGTTTATAATGAAGATTCAGAACAGGGCAACAAAGCTGAAATTATAATCGGAAAACAAAGAAATGGGCCAATTGGAACAGTTCATTTAACTTTCTTAAAAGAATACACAAGATTTGAAAACTTCTCTAATGATGGTTTTTATGATTCATTTGAATGACATCGCTTAAATCAGAATTAATAATAGATCCATTAATAGTCCAAAATAATATAATTCACATTAAAGATATGATGCCGCCTAGTAGTAAATTTATGGCAGTGATCAAGTCAGATGCTTATGGCCATATTTTGGAAAACTTGTTACCCAATGTAGATAATTTTGTAGATGGATATGGAACCGTTAGAATAGAAGAAGCCATAAGGATTAGAAGCAAGTCTAATAAAAAAATATTACTCATGACTGGAATTTATTCTGAGAAAGACCTTAAAGTTGCTCGTGAAAATAATTTAGATCTAGTTGTCCATAATACAAATCAGTTCAAGCTTTTGTTAAATAATGATTATTATAAAAACCTTTGGTTTAAAGTTAATACTGGTATGAATCGCCTTGGTTTTGAGGAAGATGAATTTATTGATATCTATAAAAAGCATTTAAAAGATAAAGAAATAGTCCTGATGTCTCATATGGCAGCCTCGAATGACAAGAAAAAAGTAAGTAATTTAGAACAATTATCTAGGTTTAAAAACCTTGCAACTCAACTTGAAGGAAGGTTTGAAAAAAGTATTGCAAACACTGGATGTATTTTTAACTACCCTGATCATTGCTACGATTGGGTTAGATGTGGCATAGGTATTTTTGGCGGATATGCTGGATCTTCAAAGTTAAGAACAGCAATGACCTTAAAGTCTCCGATTGTTAATATAAGATCAATTAAAAAAGGCCAATCCGTAGGGTATGACGGACGAGCAACTGCTCAAAATGATATGAAAATTGCCACTGTATATATTGGATATGCTGATGGTTTAGCTCAAAACATTAAGGATGGAACTGTTGTAAGCGTTAATGGAAAAGAGGCCAAAATCTTTGGAAAAATTAGTATGGATCTAACAACTATTGATATTACAAATCATGAAGATTGTAATGTTGGAGATTTTTGTGAGATTTTTTCTCCTAGATCAAGCATAAACAATATTGCAATCAATAATGATCTTATCTCTTATGATTTAATGATCAGAATAAAATCAAGAGTAGAAAAAAAATATATTAGATAGACTAAAAACACTTTTTATTATTCCACAATTAATTCATATCTGTTATTCTGTTATCCCATCATGATTACATTATATGATGGCCAAAACTAAATACATTTTTGTTACCGGAGGAGTGGTTTCATCTCTTGGAAAAGGTATTGCTGCAGCTTCTTTAGGCGCTCTTCTTGAATCAAGAGGCCTATCAGTGTCTCTTGTAAAGGTAGATCCATATATAAACGTTGATCCAGGTACAATGAGTCCTTTTCAGCATGGCGAGGTCTTTGTAACAAATGATGGAACAGAAACTGATCTCGATCTTGGTCATTATGAAAGATTTGTAAGATACCAAGCCTCAAAGAAAAATAATTTTACTGCTGGAAAAGTCTATGAAACAGTTATCAGGAACGAAAGAAAAGGTAACTATCTAGGCGGAACAGTTCAGGTAATCCCTCATATTACCAATGAAATTAAAAAAAGAATAAAAGAGGGTGGTCTTAGTAAAGATATAGCAATTGTAGAAATTGGTGGAACAGTTGGAGATATTGAGAGCCAACCATTTGTTGAAGCTATTCGACAGATGGCATTAGAGCTTCCTCAATCATCTTGGGCTGTTGTTCATTTAACTCTTGTTCCTTTTATAAAGGCTTCAGGAGAGTTAAAGACAAAACCAACACAACATTCAGTTAAGGAGCTGCGATCTTTAGGTATTAGTCCTGACATTCTTATATGCAGGTCTGAACAAGAACTCCCAAAGGATGAAAAAAAGAAAATTGCTTTGTTTTGTTCTGTGAAGCAAGACAATGTTATTTCAATGCATGATGTAGAAACAGTTTATTCAATACCCCTTTTACTAAATAAACAAAAAGTAGATGAGATAATAATTAAAAAGTTAAATCTAAAAACTGAGAAACCTAAACTCGCAGATTGGAGACGAGTTGTTAAAGCCAGCTTAAATCCTTCTAAAGAGGTAAATATTGCTTTTGTTGGGAAGTATACCGAACTACAAGATTCATATAAATCTATTAATGAAGCCTTAGAGCATGCAGGCATCAAATATAAAACAAAAGTAAATATAAATTTTGTACTTGCTGAAAAGATTACTTCGAAGAATGTTAATAAAGCAATAGGAAATAATGATGCAGTCTTGGTTCCTGGAGGTTTTGGTAAGCGAGGGGTTGAGGGAATGATAATTGCTTGTAAGTATGCAAGAGAAAATAATATCCCTTATCTTGGTATCTGTCTTGGAATGCAAGTAGCAATAATAGAATATGCTAGGAATGTTCTTGGTTTAAAAGATGCAAATAGTACAGAATTTGATCCAAATACAAAAAACCCAGTTATAGCTCTTATTACTGAATGGAGTGATAGGTCAGGCAAGAAAGAAAAAAGGAATAATAATTCAGATCTTGGAGGAACAATGAGGCTGGGTGGTCAGGTTTGTAAGCTCAAAAAATCTTCTAATGCGTATAAAATGTATAGAAGACAAGAAATTATTGAAAGGCATAGACATAGATACGAGGTTAATCCATTTTTTACAGATAAAGTTATTAATTCAGGTCTAAATGTGGTTGGAACATCAAGCGATAATAAACTTGTTGAAATGGTAGAGATAGATAATCATAAATGGTTTTTGGCATGTCAATTCCACCCAGAATTTACTTCCAACCCACGAGACGGACATCCTATATTTAATAGTTATATAAAGAGTACAATAAAGAATGATGAATAAAATTAAATTAAGAAATTTCATAATAGGTAATGATGAGAACCTAACCCTCATGGGTGGAATGAATGTTTTGGAGTCAAGAGATTTGGCTATGAGAGTGGCTGAAAGCTTTGTTCAGGCTTCAGAAGCTTTGAAGATTAATTATATTTTTAAAGGTTCTTATGATAAAGCCAATAGAAGCTCAATTTCTTCGTTTAGAGGACCTGGAATGGAAGAGGGGTTAAAAATTCTCCAAGAAATCAGAGATACATTCAACATCCCAGTAATAACTGATATTCATGAGCCTATACAAGCGCAGCCTGTAAGTGAGGTATGTGAAATTGTTCAAATCCCTGCATTCTTAGCCCGTCAGACGGATTTAGTTTCGGCTGCAGCAAAGACTAACTCAATCATTCAATTTAAAAAACCTCAATTTTTGTCTGCCCCAGAAATGAAGAACACTATTGAAAAATGTATTGCTTCAGGGAATGAGAAGATCACACTTTGTGAAAGAGGAAATTCCTTTGGTTACAACAACTTAATAGTGGATACTTTAAATTTTCAGATTCTAAAGAACTTATCAAAACCAGTAATCTTTGATGTAACCCACTCCTTGCAATTACCTGGAGGTCTTGGGAATGCTGCAGGAGGCAGGAGAGAATTCCTTTTAAGTCTTGCAAAAGCTGGTATTTCTCAAGGAATAGCTGGATTATTTCTTGAAGCTCATCCTGATCCTGATAATGCAAAATGCGATGGACCATGCGCATTAAAATTAGATATGGTTATGCCTTTTCTAAAGCAAGTAAAAGACCTTGATGACTTTATAAAGAGTCAAGATAACCTAGATATATAAATAAACTATGAGAACAATTACTTCTGTAAAAGCAATTCAGGTATTAGATTCAAGAGGTCTTCCAACTGTTTCTTGCTCCATAACCCTAGACGATGGAACAACTGCATCAGCTATAGTTCCAAGCGGAGCCTCAACTGGAACAAAAGAAGCCTTAGAGTTAAGAGATGGTTTAGATGCATATCTAGGAAAAGGTGTTACAAAGGCTGTAGATCATGTGAATAATATAATTGCTCCAGCGATAATAAGTCTCGAAGTGGATCAGCAAGCCATGATAGATCGCATTATAATCAACTTAGATGGAACAAAAGATAAATCAAAGTTAGGAGCCAATGCAATATTGTCAGTTTCATTGGCAGTTTCTCATGCAGCTGCAAAAGCAAAAAATATAGAACTTTTTGAACACTTTGCGTCGATATATAAAGATATTACAAATCAAGCTGCTCAAAAAAACCTACCAATGCCTATGCTAAATATTTTAAATGGCGGAGAGCATGCTGATAACAATATAGATATACAAGAATTCATGATAATCCCTTCTAGAGCAAAAGATTTTAAAGAAGCAATGCGATGGTCGAGTGAAATATATTGGAACCTTAAAAATATTTTAAAGAAAAAATCTTTGTCTACTGCTGTGGGTGATGAGGGTGGTTTTGCACCAAATCTGGGCTCTAATGAAGAAGCATTAAGTCTAATTATTGAGTCCATAGAGAAGTCTAGCTTAATACCTGGTAAAGACGTATTTTTAGCTCTTGATTGCGCTTCAAGTGAATTTTATGATGGCAAGACATACAATCTAAAAGGTGAGGGAAGAAAGCTACCTTCAAATGATTTCGTATCATATTTAGAGGATCTAGTTAATAAATTTCCTATTATCTCTATTGAAGATGGAATGGATGAGAATGATTTTGAAGGGTGGAAACTCTTAACAGAAAGAATCGGTAGCAGATGTCAATTAGTAGGAGATGACTTATTTGTTACTAATAAGTCTATTTTTAAGGAGGGTATAGATAAAGGCTTGGCTAATTCAATTTTAATTAAATTTAATCAGATTGGAACAATCACAGAAACAGTTGAGACTATACATTTAGCAAATTCTTATAACTACAAGTCTATTATCTCTCATAGATCAGGTGAAACCGAAGACACAACCATATCTGATTTAGCTGTGGGCCTAGGTGTTGGGCAAATAAAAACAGGTGCGCCATGTAGATCTGACAGAGTAGCTAAATATAATAGAATTTTATGGATAGAAGAGGGTGTAGGAAGCTTAAAATTTCCTGAATGAACAGAATCTTTAATCTAATTACATTTTTCCTTATCATAATATGCCTAACTTTACTAAACGCTCTCTTTTTAGGGGAACACAGCTATAAGCAAAAAAAAATTCTTCAAGAGCAAAACAATATACAAAATATAAAAAATAACGAATTAAAAAATCAAAATGATATTTTGTCATTTGAGATTCAAAATGCTCAAAACTCAGATGAGCATATAGAAAATTTTGCTAGAGAAAAGCTTGGATTAAGCTATCCTGAAGAAGAGTATATAGTATTTAAAGAGCAAGAAAGAGAAGACAATGACTGAGAAAATTTTTTCTGTAATCGTTCCTTCGGCTGGAACTGGGTCTCGTTTTGATAAGAATCTCCCAAAACAATATCATAAGTTAAATGATCTAACTGTGATTGAAACAACTATCAATGAATTATTAAAATCATCTAATGTAGATAAAATTATTATTGCCGTATCAGAGTCAGACAACCTCATAAGTAAGCAAAACTTCATCGACAATCCTAATGTAATGATTGTAAAGGGAGGCTTGACAAGAGCTCAGTCAGTTTTGAATGCTCTCAATGAACCATGTTTAGATAGTGCTAAATATATTGTGGTGCATGATGCAGCAAGGCCAAATTTTTCATATAAAGATATAGATATTATGCTCAGTCAGTTAATTGATAAAAATCTTGATGGTATTTTTCCATTTATACCGCTTTCAGATTCACTAAGGTCTAAGTCAAAAGGAACAATGGATAAAAAAGATTTCTTTTTAGTGCAAACACCACAAATATGTAAAAAAGTTGCTCTAAAAGATTCACTTATAAGCTGTGCTGAAGCATCTATTGACACACCAGATGAGTCTTTTGCGCTTGAGCGCTCTGGTTTTCTAGTGGATAAAATTATTGGAAATAGGGGAAATATTAAAATTACTTATAAAGAAGATATTCAGCTAATTTCTAAATTTAATACAAGAAGTGGAACAGGTTTTGATGTCCATAGACTTGAAGATGGTAATGGGATTGTATTGGGAGGCCATTTCATACCATGTGAATTTAGTATTATCGCTCATTCAGATGGTGATGTGCTTCTTCATTCTATCGCTGATTCTATTCTTGGTGCCGCAGCCCTTGGCGACATTGGAAAATTTTTTTCAGATTCAGATGCTGCTAACAAAGACATTGATAGTAAAGAAATTATAGATTTTTGTATTTCAAAAATTAATGAGCTTGGGCTGGAAATTTATAATATTGACACAACAATAATTTGTGAATATCCAAAAATTAACCCGCATAGAGAAAATATTCTCGAAAGCTTAAGTAATATATTAGGTGTTAATGAAAATAAAATTGGCTTAAAGGCTACCACAGTAGAAAAGCTTGGTATTATTGGAAAAAATAAAGCAATTTCAGTTCAAACTATAGCTAACCTTAAACAACAATGAAAATCTTACTTACCAATGATGATGGATATCAGGCAGATAATATAAAGAATTTATATAGAGAACTAATAAAAAAACATGATGTGTGGGTTATTGCTCCAAAAAATAATTGCAGTGGGATGAGCGCTGCAATTTCTTTTTTAAAAGACACTGAAATTGAGAGGGTGGAAGATAGAATATATTCTGTAGACGGAACGCCTGCAGACTGCACCTACTTTGGACTACTTGGTCTCGTGGACTTTGAGTTTGATATTGTTATTTCGGGTATTAACCATGGTGCGAATATTGGAAATGATGTTTTGTACTCTGGTACAGTCGGAGCTGCGGTTGGCGGAAGAAAATTAAAATATCCTCCTATTGCAATTTCAGTTGCTACATATGTGGCAAAAGATCCTGATTTTATTTGCAAAAAATCTGTAGATATTATTGAGATGATTGTAAATTCCTCAGAAGGATATGATGGAAAGGTATTTAATGTAAATTTACCAAATATAAATAAAAATGAGTACAAAGGCATTAAAGTAACAAGCCTAGCGAAGAGGGGCATACCTAAAAAACCCCTAGTCATTAAATCAGATGGGAACATATCGAAATATAGATACAATTTTTCAGGCGAACCTATCAATGAAGGTAATCTAACAGACGCTGAAGCAGTCAAGGATGGCTTCGTTTCAATTTCTATCTTGGATTATGAGCTAGATAACAAAGAGCTTTCGGATAGCTTTAAGCAGTTCATATGAACAACTCAGGATTTACTTTTAGAAGAGTTAGAGAGGAGATGATAGAGAATCTTCTCAATATGGGTATAAAAGACTTCAGAGTTCTTGATGCAATTTCACAAGTGCCAAGACATATTTTTGTAGATGAGGCCTTATGGTCACGTGCCTATGAAAATAGATCTCTTACAATTGGCTACAAGCAAACAATATCTCAGCCTTTTATAGTTGCAAGAATGACCGAATTATTAATATCACATACAAAAGCAAGAGGTAAAATTTTTAATGATGCTCTTGAATTTGGAACTGGTTGTGGATATCAGACTGCAGTATTATCATTTTTCTGTGAAAATGTTCACTCTATTGAAAGAATTAAACCTCTTGTCAACAAGGCAAGAGAAAATTTGAATTCACTTAAAATTAGGAATGTCGAATTAATGCATGGAGATGGATTTACAGACTGGGACAAACAAAAAAAATATGATGGTGTGATCTGTGCAGCTGCACCAAGAGAATATCCATATGAACTAGTGAGTTGTTTAAATATTAATGCAAAAATTGTGATTCCAGTCGGAAATTCAGAAAGTCAAAAGTTGAATGTTATTTCAAAGGTTTCTGATGATGAGGTTATAGAGGATTCATTTGATGATGTCTCTTTTGTACCAATGCTCCCGGGCAAATCATATGATGGATTAGATTTATGAATGAAAGGTTAAGATTTATAATTTCTGGTTTCTTCGTTGGGCTTGCAGAATTACTTCCAGGCATATCAGGGTCAACAGTTGCTATTGCATTTAATGTTTATGAAAAGTTTATATTATTTTTATCAAATTTAAGGATTTCTAATCTTAGCTTGGATATAAATAAATTAAATAAAGTTTTCTTTCTAGATTTGATTATCCCATTTTTTCTATCAATGATAATAAGCATATTATTTTTTTCAAAACTTGTACTATTTTTATTTACCGAATACACATCTCCTTTCTCAGCCTTTCTAGGAATTCTAATGTGTTTTATTTCATTGCTTATTATTAAAAGGTTAAAAGATGAATTCGCAGATGCAATAAAGTGGAAATTGTTTTTCTTACTGGGAATTATATTTGGAATATTACTTAATCAAATAAGCTTTGTTGCTATGAACCCATCACTATATTTAATTGCATTTATTGGCTTCATAGCATTTTCTTTTTTCTTGATGCCCGGAATATCTGGAAGTGCAATCTTATTATCAATTGGAGTGTATGAATTAATAATTAGATCAATTGCTGAAATTAATTTTTTGATATTAATTCCGTTCGCAATAGGGTGTATCGCCTCACTACTTATAATGCCTAAATTTATAAATCTGCTAATTATCAGATATAAAATGAATGTAATGGTTTTTTTCTCTGCTTTGATTCTTGCTAGTGGAGCCTTACTATTTCCAGCGATAAAGCTATAGACCTAAGAGCTCCCTCTTATTTTTTATTGATTCGTATTTTTTTGCTTCTGGAAGAGGGTCTTTCGCTTCAACTATATTCTCATAGACTTCAGATAGCCTCGCATTAATCTCTATAAAGTCAATTTGATCATCTGGTAGTTCATCTTCTGAAAGAATAGCATCAATAGGGCACTCAGGTTCACATAAGGCACAATCAATACATTCATCCGGATGAATTACTAAAAAATCTGGACCTTCATAAAAACAGTCAACAGGACAGACTTCTACACAGTCAGTGTATTTGCATTTAATGCATGATTCAGTAACTACAAATGTCATATATCTAGAATAATAACGTAAAATTAAAAAGAAGACTTTAAGTTATTACACAAAAAAAATATACAAAGATTTTCTTTAAAGTTGTATTTTTTTTTGACTATAGTATTATACTGTATATACATACAGTAAGGAGATTAAAATGCCGAAATTAAAAGACACTAAAAAAACACTAAAAGATACTCTTGCAGATATTGATAGTCAATTTGGTAAAGGGACGGTCATGCGAATGGGCGATAGAGAAATACTAGATATACCTTCTATTTCAACAGGGTCTTTGGGACTTGATATTGCTTTAGGTATTGGCGGAATACCGAGGGGTAGAGTGACAGAGATATATGGACCAGAATCCTCTGGTAAGACCACACTTACTTTGCAAATAATTGCTCAATGTCAGAAAGAGGGTGGTACATGTGCATTTATTGATGCTGAACACGCATTAGATCCTCAGTATGCAGAAAAGCTTGGCGTTAATGTTGATGAGCTTTTACTTTCTCAGCCTGATACTGGCGAGCAAGCATTAGAGGTAGCAGATATGCTTGTTAAATCAAAAAGTGTTGATTTGGTTATCATAGACTCAGTTGCAGCACTTGTTCCAAGAGCAGAGATTGAAGGTGAGATGGGAGATCATCATGTTGGCCTTCAGGCAAGACTTATGTCTCAAGCGCTTAGAAAAATTACAGGTAATATTCAGAGGTCTGGAGCAACTGTTGTATTTATTAATCAAATTAGAATGAAGATTGGTGTTATGTTTGGAAGTCCTGAAACTACAACTGGAGGAAATGCTCTAAAGTTTTATTCATCCGTAAGACTAGATATTAGGAGAATCGGTTCTGTTAAAGAGGGTGATGAGGTGATGGGAAATGAAACTAGAGTAAAAGTAGTAAAAAACAAAGTATCACCTCCATTCAAACAAGCTGAATTTCAGATTATGTATGGCCTGGGAATCAATCAGGAAGGGGAAATATTAGATTTCGGGCATAAGCTTGGCTTAGTAGAAAAATCTGGAGCTTTTTACAAGCTGAATGGAGAAACAATAGGGCAAGGAAAAGTAAAGGCAAGCCTCTATTTAAAAGAAAATGCAAAAATAAGAGATGGATTAATTAAAGAAATAAGAGCATCTTATATAGCAACAAAAGCTAAATCCAAAGGAACTAAATAATAATTTGTTACAATAATCCTCATTAAGTAATTAGTGAGGATTTTTTATGGCAGATAATGCTTATATCGTTTCAGCAGTTAGAACTCCTGGCGGAAAGAAAAATGGAAGTTTAAGTCAATGGCATCCAGCTGATATGGGAGCTATTGTTATTGACGAACTAGTAAAGAAAACTGGTATTGATCCAAAAGATATTGATGATGTTATTTTTGGATGCGTTGATCAAGTTGGAGCACAGTCTGGGAACGTAGCAAGAAATGCAATCTTAGCATCAAGCCTTCCTGAATCAGTTCCAGGAACCTCAGTTGATCGACAGTGCGGGTCTTCACAGCAGGCCCTTCACTTTGCTGCACAGGCTGTTATGTCTGGAACGCAGGATGTTGTAATCGCAGGAGGTGTAGAAGTTATGTCTATGGTTCCAATTGGAGCAAGTGTTAAAGATGGTTATGATGCAGGTCACGGTTTCCCATTTAATGCAGTTGGAATTGAAAAAAGATATCCTGGTACTTTCTTTTCACAATTTACCGGAGCCGAGCTTGTAGCTAATAAATGGAATTTATCCAGAGAAGATTTAGATTTATTTGCCTTAAAAAGCCATCAAAAGGGAGCAGAGGCTACCAAGCTTGGATATTTTGAAAGAGAAATTGTTCCTATAGAATCTAAGTGCGAATCATTAAAAAAATCTATGATTACTATGGATGAGGGCATTAGATATGATTCATCAATAGAAGCACTATCTTCTCTTAAAAGCGTTACAGATGGTGGTGTTATAACTGCAGGAAATGCCAGTCAAATTACTGATGGTGCTTCAGCTATTATGGTTTGCAATGAAAATGGCTTGAGTAAAATAAAATGTGATCCTAGGGCAGAAATAATTTCTTTATCTGTTATTGGTGATGATCCTATTTTTATGTTAACAGGGCCAATACCAGCTTCTAAACTAGCACTAAAAAACGTAAATTTATCTATTGATGATATCGATCTTTACGAAGTAAATGAAGCATTTGCTCCAGTTCCTCTCGCGTGGGCTCATGAATTAAAAGCTGATCATTCTAAATTAAATGTAAACGGTGGTGCCATAGCATTAGGCCATCCTCTTGGTTCAACCGGTACAAAGCTTATGACTACTTTATTGCACGAATTAGAGAGAAGAAATGGAAAGTATGCTCTTCAAGCTATCTGTGAAGGCGGTGGTACGGCAAATGCCACTATTATAAAAAAGGTATAAATTCTATATATAAATATCCTTAACTATAATTTTCTCTTTATTGATAGGTTCTGATATATTGTAAAAATAAATATAATTTAAGGAGTATTTATGTTTTCAGGTTTTCAGGTTTTTCTAACCTTTGTTTTCTTTCTTTCAATCATATTTTTATTTTTATCAATAAAGGTCGTGCCTCAATCAAAGGTCTATGTAATTGAAAGATTTGGTAAGTATACAAAGACTTTAGAATCTGGTTTATCAATAATCATTCCATTTTTAGATAGAGTAGCTCATAAGGTTGATATTCTAGAAAGACAGTTACCTAAATTTCAAATCTCTGTCATAACAAAAGATAACGTTGAAGTGGGTCTAGTATCTACTGTCTTTTTCAGAGTTTTAGATGCCTCAAAATCTGTTTATAGAATAAAGAATATAGATTCAGCTATTGAGAATACCGCTATTTCTGTGATTAGATCTGCAGCAGGTAAATTAGAACTAGATGATCTTCAATCATCTAGAGAATCAATGAATTTAGAAATTAAAGAAAGACTGAGCAAGGCTGCTGAAATATGGGGTGTTGAAGTTACAAGGACTGAAATACTTGATGTATTGGTTGATGAGCAAACAAAAGATTCACAGAGACAGCAATTAAATGCAGAAAGAGAAAGACGAGCGACTATAGCTAAAGCTGAGGGAGAGAGAAGAAGTGTTGAGCTAAATGCTGATGCCCAATTATATGAAGCACAAAAAGATGCAGAGGCTGTAAGACTTACAGCTGATGCTGATGCTTATGCGGTTAAAGTAAAAGCTGAAGCAGACGCAGAGCAAACAAAATTAGTTGGAAGAGCAATTAAAGAAGATGGTCAACCAGCTGTAGACTTTGAAATAATGAAGCGTCAGGTTGATGGATTGGCTAAGTTGGCTGCATCAGACCAAACAAAAACACTGGTCATTCCATCTGATATAACTAAAGCACTTGGAAGTGTAGAGTTATTATTAGGATCTATTAACTCAAAAGGTAACAAGGAATGATAGAGTTAATTGAAAATCCAAATAATTGGCTTATTCTAGGAACCCTATTAATTATTATTGAAATTATATTTATAGGATCTTTTGTATTTTTTCTACCAGCTGGATTGGGAGCAGTTCTAATAGGTTTAATCTATAAATTACAAACCCTATTACCTTTTACAATAATATCAAGTTGGGCTTTTTCACTTGTTTTATGGGGCCTATCAGCCATTGGAATTTCTTTTGTCATACAAAAGTATTTCAAGTCAAATTCGACTGATGATGTAAATGACTATTAATCTTTTTTGAAGTAGTTAAATACTACTTCTAGATCATCAATATTAATTAATGATTCTTGACCATCTCTAGTTCTCATCTCTACTGAGCCATCTTCAAGGTATTTATTTCCAATTATAATATTCATAGGAATGCCAATTAACTCAGAATCTTTCATTTTTGCTCCAAAGCCTGCTTTTCTATCATCCAATAGTACTTCATAACCTTGTTCGGATAACTCTTTATACAAATCATTTGCAGCTCGCTCAATCAAGTCATTTTTTTCATATCCTATTGCAATAATATTCACTTCAAATGGAGCAATGGCAGAAGGCCATATAATTCCTTTTTCATCATTGTTTTGTTCAATTGATGCAGCAACAATTCTAGATACACCAATGCCATAACATCCCATATGAAGTGTAGATGATCTTCCTTCATGGGTTTGAACATTTGCACCCATGCTCTCTGAATAAACTTTACCAAGCTTAAATATGTGGCCTACTTCAATTCCTTTTTTAATTTGTATTGTACCTTTTCCATCAGGAGATTCTTTTCCTTCTAAAGATGATATATTTTCATCATTTTTTAAAAGCAGCTCAGTATTAATTGCAAACTCAGATTTACTGCTTACAGCGATAGTGTCCTCTCCATTTTCAGCAAGAACATGAAATTCTTCTGATGCATCTCCGCCAATAGCACCAGAATCAGCCTTAACAATTTTAAAATCCAAGCCAATGTTATTAAGAATTTCTTTGTAAGCATTTCTCATATCTATATAACTTTTATCAAGAGATTCTTGATCAACGCCAAAGCTATATGCATCTTTCATGAGAAACTCTCTACTTCTCATAACACCATATCTTGGCCTGATCTCATCTCTAAACTTGGTTTGAATTTGATAAGTATTTATTGGTAATTCTTTATAACTTTTTAAAGTGTTTCTTATTAAATCTGTTATAACTTCTTCATGTGTTGGACCTAAGCAGAAGTCTCTTTCATGTCTATCTTGTATTCTTAAAAGTTCTTTTCCCATTTTTTCCCATCTATTTGTTTCATTCCAAAGTTCTTTGGGTTGAACCATGGGCATTAAGACTTCTTGCGCTCCAGAGTTATTCATCTCATTCCTAACAATATTCTCTACTTTTCTAAGCACTCTTAAGCCCAACGGAAGCCAGGTATAGATCCCTGAAGCTACTTTTCTTATCATACCGGCTCTAAGCATTAACTTATGACTAATTATTTCAGCTTCTTGAGGAGCTTCTTTTAAGGTTGGTAAGAGCAATTTTGAAAATAACATTTTTAAATTATATGAATAAATCCTTATAGTTTATAATTCTATCTTTTTTTTGAAGACATATGCCGATTTATGAATATAAATGTTCAAATTGTGGACATCAAATGGAAGCAATACAAAAGATTAGCGATGAGCCTTTACAGGCTTGTCCTAATTGCAATTACAATACATTAAGCAAATTAGTTTCAGCACCTTCGTTTAGATTAAAAGGGTCAGGTTGGTATGAAACTGATTTTAAAACAGGAAAAAAGAAAAATATTTCAGAAGATGTGTCAAAAAAATCTTCAGTAAATAGCTCTTCTGACTCCAAGAATACTCATAAACAAGATAAGATTACTTAATTAAAGAGGAATAATAATGAGAACACATTATTGTGGTGAAATAACCACAAAAAATTTAGAAGAAAAAATAACAATTTGCGGATGGGTTCACAAAAGAAGGGATCATGGAGGAGTTATTTTTTTAGATTTAAGAGATATAAAAGGTATCTGTCAAGTTGTCTTTAATCCTGATATTAAAGAATCTTTTGCATCTGCCGAAACTCTAAGAAATGAATTTGTGGTATCTGTAACCGGTATTGTTAAAAGAAGACTGGATGGAACGGCAAACTCCAACATGACTACAGGTGAAATAGAGCTCGAAGCACAATCTCTCAATATTTTAAGCAAAGCTAAAACGCCAGTATTTCCATTGAATGAGTACCAAGAAGTGAACGAAGATGTCCGCCTTAAAAATAGAGTACTTGATTTAAGAAGGCCAGAGATGACTCAAAGAATAGTTACAAGATCTAAGATATCATCTTCGATCAGGAATTATCTAGACGATAAGGATTTTAACGAGATTGAGACTCCAATTCTTACAAGAGCAACCCCAGAAGGAGCAAGGGACTATATTTTGCCGAGCAGAGTCCAGCCTGGTAACTTCTTTGCATTACCGCAATCCCCTCAACTTTTTAAACAAATGTTAATGATGGGAGGTCTAGATAAATATTATCAAGTTGCAAGATGTTTCAGAGATGAAGATCTCAGGGCTGACAGACAACCAGAGTTTACTCAAATAGATATAGAAGCATCTTTCATAGATCAGGATTACATTCTAAATTTAGCTGAGGACATGGTTAAATTGCTTATAGAAAAATTTTGTGATCATTCTCTTGAGAAATTCCCTGTATTGAATTGGCATGACTCAATGAGAGATTATGGTTGTGATAAACCGGACTTAAGAATCCCTTTAAAACTTGTTGAGATATCGGAGATTGTTGTAGACGAGGAGTTTAAAGTTTTTTCAAATCCAGCTAAAGATTCTAACTCAAGGGTTGTTGCTTTAAAGATTCCAGGTGGAAATAATTTAACTAGAAGTCAGATTGATGAATACACTAATTTTGTCTCAAAACTTGGCGCTAAAGGCTTAGCTTATATCAAAGTAAACTCAACAGATGGAAGTGAAAACGGGCTTCAATCTCCAATTTTGAAATTTCTAGATGAAAAAACAATTAATAGTATAGTTGGTGATCTTGGACTTGAGACAGGTGATTTGGTTTTCTTTGGAGCCGGTCCTAAAAATGTTGTCAATCTATCTATGAGCAGCCTAATTAAAAAAATTGGAGAAGACTTAAACTTATTTATTTCTGATTGGGCTCCTTGTTGGATAATTAATTTTCCAATGTTTGAAAGAACTGCTGACGGAAACTTAACATCTCTTCACCATCCTTTTACTTTACCAAAATGCTCATCAGATGAATTGGTTCAAAATCCAGATGATGCAATAGCTCATGCATATGATATTGTTTTGAATGGTTATGAGGTTGGCGGGGGATCTCTAAGAATTTTTGATGAGAAGATGCAAAAAGCTGTATTTGAGGTATTAAATATAACTAAAGAAGAAGCTAATAATAAATTTGGATTTTTATTAAATGCTTTATCTTCAGGATGTCCGCCTCATGGCGGAATTGCATTTGGCTTAGATAGACTTGTAATGCTTATTACCAACACATCTAACATAAGAGATGTAATTGCATTTCCTAAAACACAGAGCGCAACGTGCTTACTTACTGATGCTCCAAGTATCGTAGACAGCAAACAGCTAGATGAATTAAAAATTCAATCAACCCATGAGGAAGAGGTATAAATGGCAGGACATTCCAAATGGGCTAATATTAAACATAGAAAAGCCAGGCAAGATGCATCTAGAGCAAAGGTTTGGACTAAAGTGATTAGGGAAATCACAGTTGCTGCAAAAGGAGGTCCTGATCCAGAAGATAATCCAAGGTTAAGATTGGCCCTTGACAAGGCTAATCAGGCAAATATGCCAAAAGATACAATTAAAAGAGCCATTCAAAAGGGCTCAGGCACTGGTGAAACTGGTTCGCTTGAAGAGATAATTTTTGAAGGTTATGGTCCTGGAGGGGTTGCTATTTTAGTTGAGACAATGACTGATAATAGAAATAGAACCGTTTCTGATGTTAGACATGCCTTTTCTAAATTTGGTGGAAACCTTGGAACAGATGGCTCAGTTGCATACTTGTTCAATAAATTAGGTATTATTCATGTCCCAAAAAATATATCAGAAGATGAGCTAATGGAGCTAGCACTTCAAGCTGGAGCGGATGATTTGGTAGATGAAAACGACTACTTTGAAGTGATAACACCTCATGATGAGCTTAGTGATATTCACGAGAGTCTTAAATCTAAAGATATTGAAATCTCTAATGCAGAAATAACATTAAGAGCAGATACTTTGGTAGAACTAGATCAAGAAATGGCAGAAAAAGTTCTAAAGATAATGGACTTCATGGATGATCTGGATGACGTGCAAGAAGTCCATACTAATGCTCAATTTCCAGATAATTTTGAGCCAGGAGAATAAGATTGCCAGTTAATTCGAGAGCCAAGGGCGCAAATTTTGAAAGAGAAATTGGAAACCTTTTGGTCCAGGACTTAAACCTATCCAATCCAGTAAAAAGAATTTTAGAACAGACGCGAACAAAAGAGCTTCCAGACCTTCGGCTAGGAAGATGGTGCTTAGAATGTAAAAGATATGGAGATGGAGGAGAGCCACCACAAGATTGGTGGGATCAGGTTATAAAATCATCTGAAGGAAGTAATTTAATACCTGCTCTCATATATAAATTTAATAGAAGGCCTATAAAAGTAAGAATACTTGCATCGTCAATCAATCCAGAAATTAAAAATACCTTAATAACTGTTGATCTATTGTGGCCAGACTTTATTCAGATAATTTTAGAGTTATACCAAAAAGATATTGAGCTTCATGAGCAAACCTATCAAGTCTAAAGATATAGAAATTAAGATATATTGCGAAGACACAGATTTTCAAGGATTTGTATATCATGCAAATTATTTAAAATATTTTGAAAGATCAAGGACTGAGTTCCTGCTAGATAATAATATTCAACAAAATATACTTTTACAGCAAGAAAAAGCTTTTGTTGTAAGAAGTATAAAAATGAAATATTCATCTCCCGCTAAGATAGAAGATAAGGTGATTATTAAATCTGAAATTTATAAAAATTCAAATGCAAGATTGACCTTTTCCCACAAAGCTCTGGATAAAACCTCATCAAATATTTTATGTACAGCTGATGTTGAGATTTGCCTAATAAATTTAACTACAAAAAAACCCCAAATCTTTAACAATGATTTATTATTACTTTTTAGCTAAAACATTATGAATGACATATCTGTACTAAATCTATTTCTCGAAGCTGGGCTTGTTGTTAAATCAGTTATGTCGGTTTTATTAATTGCGTCATTATTAACATGGATTGTTATTATAGAACGATATAATTTTTACAAAAAAATTAAAAAAATAAACTCTGAATTCTTATCAAAGTTTTGGTCAGGCGAAGACCTCAACTCTCTCTATAAGGAAATACCTAATGACAATTTATTGAATTATGGCTCTTTAAATGTTTTTAAGAGTGCCTTTAATGAATTTAATTCCTTGAAATCATCTAATTCAATTACTGAGCTTGATTTAGAAGGCATTAATAGGTCTATGAGGGTAGCAATTGCATCAGACGAAGAGCAAATGAACCAAAACTTATCCTTTTTAGCAAATGTTGGCTCTGTTAGCCCATATATTGGCCTTTTTGGGACTGTATGGGGCATCATGACATCATTTCAGGGTTTATCTGATGCAACTCAAGCAACTATAAATGCAGTTGCACCTGGTATATCTGAAGCTCTTGTCGCAACTGCAATGGGGCTATTTGCAGCAATACCCGCTGTTTTAGCATACAACAAGTTTGCATCAGAGCTTGAGAGCATTTCCCAATCAACGGTTATTTTTTCTGAAGAACTTGCTAGTATTTTTTACAAGCAAACTTTGAAAAATAAATGATATATAGGTTAGGCAAGAAAAAGAAATTAACTGCTGAAATCAATGTTGTTCCATACATTGATGTGATGTTGGTTCTGCTAATTATTTTTATGGTTTTATCACCTCTTTTAATTCAAGGGGTTGAGGTTAATTTACCTCAAACAGACACAACTAAAATGTCTATTCAAAATGAGCCATTAGTAATTTCAATTGATGCGGAAGGTCAGTATTTCATAAATATAGGTGAGGAACAGTTACCTATAAATCTTGAAGAGCTTAAAAATAAATCATCAATAATTTTTTCTGCAAATCCTGATATTGAAGTTGTATTTCAAGGCGATAAAAATGTTTCATTTGATAGCGTTGCTAAGGCAATGGCAGCAGTCCAGAGCGTTGGTATTGAAAAAATTGGAATAGTTACAACAGGTTATGCAGATTAATAATAATTATTTTATTGCCTCTTTCTTTTCATTTTCAATTCATGCGACATTAATTTTAGTTTTGATAGGTTTTTTTTATAATGAAAAGCCACAAAGACCTATTCTTAGTAAACCTATCGAAGTAAATCTGTTATTAGAAAATAAAACTCAAAAAAAAGAAGTCGAACAAAGGCTCGCAACCGATGTCATTGAAGTTCCAGTTAATAATATGTCTATTGAAGTTAATAAAACTGAACCCATTGAACCAACTATGACTTTAGATATGGCTAGTATTGATTCAGGTGTTAATGAACTATTGAATGAAGATGCAAAATTAACAGATAACTTTGAAGTCAATCAAATAAATGAGTTCAGCCAAGCAATGATTAGACTTATAGAAAGTGCTTGGATTAAACCAAAAAATATTCAACAAGGCCTCGTGTGTAATTTAAAAATTCAGATTAATAGGAATGGCAGAATTATTTCTGTAAATCTTTTAAAAAGTAGTGGCAATATAAGATTTGATAACTCAGCAATAAAAGCTGTGAATAGGGTTGAGACTTTTAACTTTTTTGATAGATTAGATAATAAAATGTACCAATCAAACTTTAGAAACGTCACACTTACATTTAATCCTCAATGAAAAAAATTATATTATCCTTATTTTTAATTTCTAATTTATACGCTGAGCTTGTATTAGAAATTACTGAAAGCTCGGAAAACCCATACAAAATAGCTGTTCATGATTTTGAGGGCGCTGGAAATTTATCTAAAATAATAAGCAAAGTTATCAAAGATGATTTATTAAGAACTGGGGAGTTTAATGTTCTTGGTAGTGAGGATCTTCTTTCAAACATTAATGATATTGAAAAAATTAATTTTAAAAATTATAGATTACTGGGCATTGATTTTATTTTGCTAGGAACGGTAAAGATAGAGGATAAAATTAATATTACCGTTTCTTACGATATCTATGATGCTGTTAAAGAAAAAAAGGTCAGGTCATCAAAAGTGTATGGAATTCCAAACAAGACTAGACAACTTGCTCATTATGTAAGTGACGGCGTTTATGAGGAAATTACCGATCTCCGGGGTATTGCGTCTACAAAGATTTTGTATGTTAATGAGATTAAAGCTAGATCTAGGCAAGTTTTCAAGTTAATGCTCTCAGACTCAGATGGCATGAATGAACAAACTTTGCTATCAAGCGACTCACCAATAATTTCACCAACATGGAGCCCTGACTCCCAAAATGTTGCTTATGTTTCTTTTGAAACAGGTATGGCAAAGGTATTTATTCAGAATATTGCTACTGGCTCGAGAAAAATAGCTCTAGAAAATAACTACCAAATTAGTTCACCATCTTTTTCACCGGATGGTAAGTATCTTTCATTAACTTTATATCAGGATGGAAATGCTGAAATATATATTTTAGATTTATCAAATAAAAATTTAACAAGATTAACAAATCATTACTCAATTGATACAGAGTCTTCCTGGTCTCCTGATGGAAAAAAAATTTTATTTACATCTGGAAGATCCGGGTCTCCACAGCTATATGAAATTGATTTATTAAAATTTAACTCAAAGCCCAAAAGATTAACTTTTGATGGAAATTACAATGCAAAAGCATCATACCTACCAAACAATGAAGGGATCATTTTTGTTCATCGAACAGGGAGTGAATTTCAAATAGCTCTAAAGTATTTTAATGAGAATTTTTCCAGGCCGCTTACACAATCAAGATTAGATGAATCTCCCTGTATTTCTCCCAATGGGAATGTGATAGTCTATGCTATTAAAGATGATGAGCAAGGATTGCTTGCCGGCGTAACCTTAAGCGGCGCAAAATTTAAATTGCCTGCAAGTTCTGGAGAGGTAAGAGAACCAGCTTGGTCGGGATTTTTAAGATAATTTATGGAGTAAAAATGAAAAAATTAGTATTTAATAAGAATATTGTATTCTTCTCTTTTGTTTTATTTGTAGTTTCTTGTAGCACAACTAATGTTACAGAAGAAGCTGTTTATGATTCAGTTGTAAGTAGTGTTGAAGTATCAGTTCAAGATAATGCCGTTTCAGCTTCAGAGGAATATTCTTCAAAACCCATTATGGCTAATGCCGTTGTATATTTTGATTTTGATAAATATAGCCTCACAAGCAAATCAATTCAAACATTAAGAAGTATTGTAGAAGTTATGAATGATAATACTGATATTGAGATATCCATTTCTGGTCATGCTGATGAAAGAGGGACTAGAGAATATAACCTAGCTCTAGGTCAGAGAAGGGGCGAAGCAGTTAGAGATTATTTAATGCTTAATGGAATTAGTAAAAAAAGAATTTCTGTAAAAAGCTTTGGTGAAGAATATCCTCTTGTTAAAGGTTCAAACGAAGCCAGCTGGGCTAAGAATAGAAGAGCTGAAATAAATTAAAAAATGAATTCTTTTGCTTTTAAGAGTGCCTTTTTATTATTTTTCTCTTTAGCTATTTTTACACAAGAGGACAATAGTCCATCTGATATCCTTTTTTTAAAAATCCAAGAGCTTGAAATTGAAATAGCTGAGCTTAGAAACCAGGTTGAAAGTCAAAATCACCTAATTGAAAAACTTTTAAAAGAATCATTCAAAGAAGTGGATAATGCCACTATAGATATAAAAGATATTAATTCTGAAAGCGCTATTCGCTTTAAAGGTGTGGATGATATTAAAAGCAAAGATGAAGTTTATTTAGCTGCAACAAAATCCCTAGAAATTCAGAAGTATGAAGATGCATATAAGCTATTTAAATTTTTTGTTGAAACTTATAATGATGATCAAAAAACACCCTTAGCTTTTTTCTGGCTTGGTGAAATTTCTCTAATAAATAATGAATTAGATAAAAGTAAAAATTACTTTTTAGATCTTATATCTTCTTATCCTGAACACTATAGGATTCCTCTCGCTCACAAAAAAATTGGTGACATTTACCTAAAAAATAATGACATAGATATGGCTATAGATAGATATAATTATGTTGTTAGAGAATACCCAAATAATGCAGCTTCATCTCAGGCCTTGCAGTTATTGAAAAATATGGAATAATCACAACTTTTTATGATACTTAATCAAGGGTCGCTAGCTCAGTTGGTAGAGCAGTTGGCTTTTAACCAATTGGTCACAGGTTCGAATCCTGTGCGACCCACCACCTTTTCTAAGTAACATGAATTTAAAAATAAAATATTTATACACATATTTCTTTGGTATAAAAACTAATAAAACCTTTCTTTCAAGTCTTTTATTTTATCTTGTATTATCCTCATGGTATGTGTTAAGACCTTTAAGAAATGAGCTCGCTGTAGAGAGTTATGGTGAGGGCATGCTCATACCTCTTCTTATTAGCACCACTTTGGTGATGATATTAGTTAATCCTATTTATTCATGGGTAGCATCTAGAGGTAACTACATAAAAATTATTTTTTATACATACTCATTTTTTATTTTTAACTTAATAATTTTATACCTTTTCTCATCTTCTTTATCTGAATCTATGGTTTTTGAGAAGTTGTGGTTGGGAAGAATATTCTATGTTTGGAGCAATATATATTCTTTTTTCACAGTCTCAATTTTTTGGGTTTTAATAATTAATTTATTCAGAGATTCTTCCTCTAGAAAATATTATGGATTTATACTAGCGGGGGGTTCAATTGGAGCTATGCTAGGCTCTCAAACATCTAGCTTACTCTCTAATTCATTTACTGAAACTGGTATAGCGTTATTTTTAGTTGCTGCCTCTCTTTTTTTGATATTAGCATTAGTTCTTGCTACTTATATAGTAAAAACTTTTTCAGTTGAAGCCCTGTCATCCAAAGTTGGAGGAGGGTCAATTGATAGTATAAAAAATATACTTACTAAAGATGAAATAAGAAAAATCGGGGCATATTCATGGTTCTTTACTTTTTTAATGACGGTGCAGTGGATTGCAGCAATACCAATTATAGAGAATTACTCTTCATTATCTCCAGAAAGAATAAGGTTATTTGCCTTAATAGAACAGATTGTTTCGCCACTCACTTTAATAGTTCAATTAACTCTGACTTATTTTGTAATTTCCAGGTTTGGAATAAAGTTTATACTAATAGCTTATGGAGCTTTATTTACATTTGTATTTATCCTTTATGGCTTTTTTCCATCTGTTGTCGTAGTTGTTTTTTGCCAAACAATTTTAAGAGTATACGAGTATGGATTTAATAAACCCGCCAGGGAAATTTCATACAGTCAGCTAGACAAAAGAGATAGATACAAAACGACTGTTTTTATCGATACATTTATGACAAGGTTTGGGGACCTTTCTGGAAGTATTTTTATGGGTATTGGTAAATCAATATTTCTTACCATTACCTTCATGCCTATAGTTGCAATTCCTCTTGCAATCCTTCACACATACCTAGGCTTAAGCATTACAAAGAATAAATTATTCAAAGACCTCTAGATTTATTAATTTTATTTTTAATATCTATAATTTTAGTCATAACACTCTCTGATACCTGAAAATTATTTTTTGTTAATTGCAGAGCAAATTCTAACTGATTTATAGCCTCTTCATATTGACCAAGCAAAACATGATACTCAGCCCTGCTCTGATAATAACCAACAACATTCTTGCCATCTCTTTGAACTTCTGAAAGCATTAGCCATATATATGGATCATTATTTCTTTGCAAAATCTGCTCTCTTAGAAGCTCTTCTGCCTCAAAATATCTATCCATCTCATTTAAAATCTTTGCCTTTGTAATTGTTAGTGGATAGTTTCTTGGAGATATAGTTAATGATTCGTCTACTTGCATCAAGGCATCTGAATACATTTGAGCATTTAAGAGAATTTGAGCTTTTGTTGTATTTAGAATTAAATTTTTTGGAAATTCTAAAATTAAGCTATTTATAAGTTTCAAACTTTCATCAAAATTATTGTTTTTATTATAAGCCAAAGCAAGACCATATTTATTAGATGCAAGATTTGATTTTTTTAATGCATCATTAAAATACTGAACTGAAACAGAAGGTATTTTTTCATAATGAACTCTTAACCTTGATCTAATAAGCGAATAATCTAAACTATCTTTTTTGGTTCCTGCATTGAGAATATTTTCAGCTGCATTAAATGCATCACTGACTCTTGAAGATGTAACGGGGTGGGTTAAAAGAAACTCTGGCGGGGCTTCACCAAAATATCTTCTCATTTCATTCATATTCTCAAACATCTCGCCCATGCTCTCAGGATCATATCCAGATGCAACCAAATTTGTGAAACCAACCCTATCAGCTTCTTTTTCAAACAATCTGCTATACCTTAAACTTTCTTGTTGGAGAAATGCACTACCACCAATTATTGCTTGAGGTTGATTTGTTATCAAGGCAACCGCTATTGATGACACCATTACTAATGCCGAGGATATGCTTGAGTCCTGTGCTCTTAAAACATTTCTAGCAAAATGTCTTTGACTTAGATGTGCAAGCTCATGCGTCATTACTGAGGCAAATTGACCCTCATTTTCAGCTTCTAGAAATAGGCCTCCATTTACACCAATAACACTTCCTGGAGCTGCAAAAGCATTTAAAGAAGGATCATCAATTAATAAAACATTAAAGTACCTATCTTGAACTTTACTATTTTCAGAGAGTTTAAATATCAGAAGTTCAGTATATTCTTGAATTATAGAATCATTAATTAGAGGGGCTCTAGCATATGCTTGCATAAGGAATGTCTCACCTATTGCTTTTTCTTGAGCAGAAGAAACTGCACCTGAAACTCGATCGCCGAGCTCAGGAAGCTCAATTTGTTTTTTTTCTTGAGCATACATACCCATGCTTAACAGACTAATTATTATTAAGAAATATTGGTTTAGGTTAAGCATTAATATTTTTTTATTTCCTTAAATTATTTGAAAAACTAACACTAATAGATATTTTAGATTAATATTACCCATGAACATTGCTGTATTTTGAATATATTTGAGTTTGACAAAAATATGTTCCGATAGTTTTAAATATAACATGAAGTTAAATAATGATTGAAAGACTAAATAATTTTTTTAAAAGAGTATTTATAAATGATGAGACTGTTGTTTTCTCACTTTTATTAATCTCGTCATTGATAATACTTAATTATTTTGGATCTATCCTAACCCCTTTCCTTTTAAGTATAGTAGTTGCATATCTTCTAGTTGGTCTTCAAAAAAAACTTGAATCTTTCGGAATTAAGAGGTTGTGGGCTCTTATTTCAACTTTTACAATATTCATTATAGTTGGTGCAGCACTTCTGATATGGCTACTGCCTATTCTATATACTCAGTTACAACTATTGGTTTTAGAAACTCCAGGATTACTAAATGACTTCTTTATCTTTGTTTCTCAAATCCCAACTGCATACCCGGAACTGGTAACATCTGAACAGATTTCAGCCTTTTTTCAAAATGTTTCCTCTGAATTCGCGTTAGTAGCTCAAAATATTGTCAAGTCATCCATATCAGGAATACAGAGCGCAATTACAGTTCTCATATATATTCTTTTGTTTCCAATACTAGTTTATTTCTTCCTTTTTGACAGAAGTGAAATTCTTAATGGTTTCTTAAAAATTATTCCAGGTGAGAGAAAAATGCTCTATAAAATTTGGGAAGAAATGGATATTCAATTAAGCAATTATGTTAGAGGCAAAACCCTTGAGATATTTATTGTAGGAATTAGCGCAGGTATTATTTTTTCATTTATTGGCCTCAATTACACTGCATTACTTTCAGTCCTTGTTGGGCTTTCAGTTGTTATTCCTTATGTAGGAGCATTTGCTGTAACTGTTCCAATAGTAATAATAGGGTTAATACAGTTTGGCTTTTCTTTTGATTTTTGGTTGCTAATAATTCTGTACTTAATTCTTCAAGTACTTGATGGTAACTTACTAGTTCCTATCATTTTTTCAGATGCTGTAAAACTTCATCCCGTTATTATTATTTTGGCTGTATTTGTTTTTGGCAGTATGTTTGGGTTTTGGGGAGTCTTTTTTGCAATCCCAATAGCAACATTTGTGAAAGCGGTATGGAATGCATGGCCTTCTCAACCCAATATAAGCTAACTCAAGCTTTTTATAAATTCTAATACTTCTTCTGCATGGCCTTTAACCTTTACGCCTCTCCATTCTTTTAGCACTTTACCTGTTTCTCCTATAATAAAAGTACTTCTATCTACACCAATGTACTGTCTGCCATACATAGATTTTAATTTCATCACATCAAAAGTTTTGCAAACTTTTTCATCAGGATCTGATAAAAGCTCAAATGGAAATGATTGCTTTGATTTGAAGTTTTCATGTGACTTAATGGATTCTCTTGAAACACCAATTATCTCAGTATTATTTCCTTTAAATTCATTATAAAGATCTCTAAAGTTTTGACCTTCTGTTGTGCAACCAGGAGTGCTATCTTTTGGATAAAAATATAAAACAAGGTTTTTGCCCTTAAAGTCAGACAATTTTACTTTCTTGTCGCTTGTGCAATCGCCTTTAAAATTAGGAGCTTTTTTCCCTTCTAGTTTTTTTGTCATTTAGATTCCTTTATATAAGATTTGGTTGTAAATAGTGTATAGTCCTATTTTTTACTGAAAATATTTTTGATGCAAGTTTTTAATGGAAGTTTAGTAGCAATAGTTACCCCAATGATGGACAGCGGTGAGGTTGACTATGACTCACTTAAAGCACTAGTTGATTGGCATTATGAAAGTGGCACTAATGGAGTTGTTTCTGTGGGCACTACTGGTGAGTCGTCTACATTAAATATAAAAGAACACATAGATGTAATAGAAAAAACTGTTAAGTATTCACAAGGAAGAATTCCTGTAATTGCAGGAACTGGTGGAAATTCAACACAAGAGGCTATCGATCTTACGATAGAATCAAAAAAACTAGGTGCTGACGGAGCTCTTCTCGTAACTCCATATTACAATAAACCCACACAAGAAGGTCTCTTGCGTCATTATGAAGCAGTAGCAAATTCAGTTGATATTCCTCAAATTCTATATAATGTTCCTTCAAGAACAGCTTGCGATCTTCTGCCAGCTACAACCCGAATACTATCAGAGCATCATAATATTGTGGGTATAAAAGAGGCTGTTGATGATATTGATAGAATAAAAGACTTAGTTAGATTATCAAAAAAAGTTGAAAATTTTATAGTACTCTCCGGTGATGACCCAACATTTTTTCAAAGCATGATCCATGGCTCTCAAGGTGTTATATCAGTTGCAGCAAACATAGTGCCTGAAAGAATTTCATTAATATGTAATAACATTCTTAACAATAATATTGATGAAGCAGAAATTCTTAATGATAATTTATTAAGTTTTTATAATCTTCTATTTGTTGAATCAAACCCAATTCCTGTAAAATGGATGCTAGCAAAAATGGGTAAAATTAATAACGCAATTAGACTGCCATTAACTCAATTAAATGAAACTTACCATAAAGATATTTTGTCTAAATTAAAAGAATTAGGAACCATATGAATAAAAATATAAATTTTATTATAATTGTATTAGTTTGCTCATCATGCTCATCAATCTCGTCAATGGAATTTTGGGGAAGTGATGAAACAAGCTCTCCTAAGCATGAATTCCTAAAAGAATCTGCCGAAGAACCTTTAAATGTTCCTGAAAATATAGATTTAATTGAATCTGATAATCATTATCCATACTTCTCAAATTTTGAAATTGAAGGTAATGTCGATGTGCCTAAACCAAGACAGATATTTTCATCTGGTGGAGAAAGCTCTGTACAATTAAGAAGGCTAGGCGAATTAATGTGGATCTATATCGAAACTCTTCCTTCTACAACATGGCCTATTTCAAAAAACTATTGGGATACTTCTATATATTCTGTATTGAGTGCTGACCCAGATTTAGGAATTATTAAAATTGATTACTCTCAAGATTTATTGCTTGAAATGAGAATAGAACATGGAATTAAAGAAGCTTCATCTGAGATATTTTTATTTAAAGTTGAAAAATCATCCGGTGAACTTGTAAGTAACCCCGATATTATTCAGAAAGAGCTTGAAAGCGTTGTTGAGTATCTCTCTGAATCTGTTGGGTCTTTTTCAGGAACATCCCTAGCTGCCCAAAACTTAAATGAAAGAAAAAAAGCAAACATATTTTCAGAAAATGGACAGACTGTAATTGAATTAGATCTTAATTTTGATAGAGCTTGGTCTTCTGTAAGCAGAGCTCTAACAGCAGGAAATATTGTGTCTAATGACCGCGATAGAAGTAGTGGTATCTTTTATGTAAGTTATGGAGTTGAGGATGATGAAGGTTTTTTTTCATTCCTTGGTTTTAGGAATGTTGATGAAGGACCTGATTTTAGTAAAGAAGCTCAATTTGAGATAAATATTACCCAAAAAAATAATAAAAGCTATGTTCGAGCAAGATCATTAGATGGTAATATAGACGAGTCAGAACAGTTATTATCAAAAATTAACGAATTATTAAGCTAATGGAAAAAATTAAAGAAATTACTTCAGGTAAGGCAAAATCATTATATACAACAAGTGATGATAGATATCTTGTTATGAACTTCAGAGATGACACCTCAGCATTTGATGGAAAGAAAAAAGAAGCTTTATTGGGTAAAGGTGCTGTAAATAATCAATTTAATGCATTCATTTTAGAACACCTAGACAGTGAGGGAGTTAACACTCATCACATCGAAGTTTTAAATACTACAGATTCTTTAGTTCACAAGCTTCAAATGTTTCCCATTGAGTGCGTTATTAGAAATAGGGCTTCTGGCTCTATTTGTAGAAGACTCGGAACAGAAGATGGACTTATTCTAGAGTCTCCTCTTTTTGAGTTCTTTCTTAAAGATGATGATTTAGGCGATCCTTTGATTAATGATGAGCATATTTTATCTTTTGGTTGGGCCAAAGAAGAACACATTACTGAAATGAAAAAACTTACTTATAAGATAAATGAAATACTTTCAAAATTATTTTTGGATTCCGGTCTAATTTTGGTTGACTTTAAAGTAGAGTTTGGTCTTTTAGGCGGTGAAAAGATTATTCTGGCAGATGAATTTACTCCTGATGGTTGCAGATTATGGGATGTTAAGACTGGCAAAAAGATGGATAAAGATAGATTTAGAGAAGGGCTTGGAGATGTCGTCGAGTCATATCATCAAGTTGCTGATAGGCTTGGTATGAATATAAAACTTGACTAAAATAGTCAGGTATTTATAATTCATGCGTGAAACTTACTACTAAAAGTAAATATGCAGTAAATGCTCTTACTGAACTCTCTTTTCTTGAGGAGAGTGGACCTGTATCTCTCTCAGACATAGCCAATAATCAAAAAATTCAACTATCTTATTTAGAGCAATTATTTAGAAAATTAAGAATTGCTGGCATTGTTACAAGTATCAGGGGAAGAAACGGCGGATATATATACGCAAAAGAAATAAGCTCTATAACAATAAAAGAAGTAATGGATGCGGTGGATGAGAATTTAGATGCAACTAGTTGCCATGGAACACATTCTTGTAATGATGGTAAGCAATGCAAAACTCATAACTTGTGGAATAATCTTAATAATTTAGTAGATGACTATCTAACAAAAATTACAATAAGCAATCTTGTAAAGGCCAATGATCAGACATATATACAAACTAGAGAAATAAAATAAATATGAATCAAGAAAATAATACAATTTACTTAGACTATGCATCTACAACCCCTGTTGATCCTCGCGTAGCAGAGAAAATGATGAAATTTCTTACTTTTGATGGTGAGTTTGGAAATCCTGCTTCAAGATCACATAGATATGGATGGAAGGCTGACGAAGCGGTTGAAGAGGCTAGGTCTCATGTAGCTAATTTAGTCAATTGTGATCCAAGAGAGATTGTATGGACCTCAGGAGCGACAGAGGCAGATAATTTAGCTGTAAAAGGAATTGCAAGATTCTATAAGTCTAAAGGTAACCATATTATTACTTCTAAAATAGAGCATAAAGCAGTTTTAGATCCATGTAGACAATTAGAGCGTGAAGGCTTTGAGGTAACATACTTGGAACCAAATGAAGGCGGAATAATAACTCCTGAAGCCATTAAAGATGCGATAAGGGACACGACAATATTGGTCTCAATTATGCATATAAATAATGAGCTCGGAACATTAAATGATATAAAAGGTATTGGAGATATAACTCGTGAAAAAGGTATCTTCTTTCATGTTGATGCAGCACAAAGTACCGGAAAGGTTCAAATTGACTTAAACAAACTTCCAGTTGATTTGATGTCTTTTTCTGCTCATAAAACATATGGACCTAAAGGTGTCGGTGCATTGTATGTTAGAAGAAAACCAAGAGTAAGACTTGAAGCTCAAATTCATGGTGGCGGCCATGAGAGGGGGATGAGATCTGGAACACTTCCAACTCATCAGCTAGTAGGGATGGGCGAAGCCTTCAGAATTGCAAAAGAAGATATGCAGCATGACCTTATTAGAATTCAGAAATTCCATGATATGTTTCTTAAAGAAGTTAATAACATTGAACATGTATACCTAAATGGCGATATTGAAAATAAAGTCCCTAATATTTTAAATGTTAGCTTTAATTTTGTAGAAGGTGAGTCCTTGATCATGGGTCTGAAAGATATCGCTGTCTCATCAGGATCAGCATGTACATCAGCAAGCCTTGAGCCATCATATGTATTAAGAGCGCTTGGAAGAAAAGATGAGTTAGCACATAGCTCAATCAGATTTTCTTTTGGTCGTTTTACAAACGAAGATGAAGTTATTAGAACACTTTCGATTCTAAAAAATGTTGTAGAGAGACTCAGAGAGCTATCACCTTTATGGGAAATGCATCTTGATGGAATTGATTTAGATACTGTTAAATGGAACACACACTAGCGAGGTAGTTAAAAATGGCATATAGCAAAAAAGTAGTAGATAAATTTGAAGATACTTTAAATAATCCACAGGCTTTTAAAGTAGGAAGGTTTGATCCTTCTGAGTTAAATGTAGGAACCGGTATGGTTGGTGCTCCTGCATGTGGTGATGTGATGAAGCTTCAAATCAAATGTGAGCCAAAGGGCAACACACATATAATTAAAGACGTTAAATTTAAAACTTATGGATGTGGTTCTGCTATTGCTTCTTCAAGCGAGCTTGTTGAAATGCTCATAGGAAAAACTCTTGAAGAGGCCAAGGAAATAAAAAATATTGAGATTGTAGAAGCTCTTGAGCTGCCTCCAATAAAAATACATTGCTCAGTGCTTGCAGAAGATTCTATTAAGCAGGCAATTGAGGATTACGAATCTAAACAATAGAAATGGAAACATTCAATCCAAAAGAATTATCTTTTACTGATTCAGCAATAAAACATTTTCAAACAAGTCTCAAAGAAAGGGGTCGAGGGAACGGAATAAAGATAGGTGTTAAAGAGGCAGGCTGTAGTGGATACGAATACTTTTTTGACTTTGCAGACATAATAGATCCCGATGATCATGTTTTTAATAAGAATGGCTGCAAAGTCTATGTTGATAATGAAAGTCTTAAGTTTTTATCTGGTAGCCAGGTTGATTACTCAAAAGATGGTCTAAACTCAGGTATTAAATTTATTAACCCTAATGCAAAAGCTGTATGCGGCTGTGGCGAAAGTTTCACGATTTAGTATGCCTAGAATTAAAATACTGCCTCATCATGAGATATGCCCTAATGGAGCTATTATTGAAAATAACCCTGGCGAGACGATTTGTGAAGCTGCATTACGAAATGGTATAAGAATAGAGCATGCTTGTGAAATGTCTTGCGCATGCACAACTTGTCACATAATTGTCAGGCATGGTTTTGATTCTCTTGATGATGCGAACGACACTGAAGAAGATTTATTAGATAAAGCATGGGGTCTTGAACAGACTTCAAGATTAAGTTGTCAGGTTATTCCAGTCGATAAAGATCTTGAAGTTGAGATTCCTAAATATAATATAAATCAGGTATCTGAAGATCATTGATGAATATTGATTTAGATTGGCATGATATACATGAGATATCTATAAGCTTATCTGATAAATTTCCCGATATTGACCCACAGTGGATATCATTTCCTGATTTGCATTCAAAGATTTGTAATATAGAAAACTTCACTGGCGATCCAGATAAATCAAATGAAAAAATTTTAGAAGCAATTCAGATGTTATGGATAGAAGAATTTGAATAAGTTTCATATAATACTGAAAATTTTTAACTTATAAGGTAAATAAAATGTCAAAAGAAAGAACTCTATCAATAATTAAACCAGATGCAGTTTCAAAAAATGTAATTGGCCAAATAATTTCTAGATTTGAATCCAATGGTTTAAAAATTGTTGCAGGCAAACTTATTCAATTAGATGATAAATTAGCTTCAGGTTTTTATGCTGAGCATGAAGGGAGGCCTTTTTTTAATGATCTAAAGAAATTTATGACCTCAGGTCCTGTGTTTGTTCAAGTCCTAGAAGGTGAGGGGGCTGTTAAGAAAAATCGAGACCTTATGGGTGCTACCAATCCTCAAGAAGCGAACGCAGGGACTATAAGAGCTGATTTTGCTAAAAGTATTGATGCAAATGCCGTTCATGGGTCTGATTCATTGGAAAGTGCAGCAAGGGAGATCGACTATTTTTTCAATACAGAAGAAATAATGTCATTATAAGCTTTGGAAAAACAAAAAAATCTTCTTGGTTTCTCTTTGAAGTCTCTTGAAGATTTTTTTAAATCAATTAACGAACCTTCATTCAGAGCCAAACAACTTTTAAAGTGGATCCATCAAAAAGGGGTTCTCGACTTTAATGAAATGACAGATTTCAATAAAGATTTACGATCTAAGTTGTCAAAGATTGCGACTATCCGACCTCCCATAATTGAAGAATCTCATGTTTCACCAGAAGGAACAAAAAAATACCTTATAAAACTTGCTTCAGGAACCATGGTTGAAATGGTAAGAATTCCTGAAAAAAAACGAGCTACATTATGCATATCCTCTCAAGCTGGCTGTGCTCTCCAATGCACTTTTTGCGCCACAGGAGCGCAAGGGTTTGAAAAGAACTTAACATCTGATGAAATTATAGGCCAATTATGGCTTGCTAATTTTGGAGATAATGATGAGGTTCAAATAACAAATGTAGTATTTATGGGTATGGGTGAGCCACTTCTAAATTTTGAACCAGTTATTGAATCCGCACTTATTATGAAGGATCAAATGGGTTACAGTCTTTCAAGGAAAAGAATTACAATCAGTACATCCGGGATAGTCCCTTATATTGATAAGTTACCTCAAAATATTGATGCCTCTCTAGCAATTTCTTTGCATGCACCAAATAATGAGCTTAGAGATGAAATAGTCCCTATTAATAAAAAATACCCAATTGAAAAACTTATTCAATCCTGTAAAAGCTTTGTTTCTTATTATGATGGTAAAAGAAACATAACTATTGAATATATATTAATTGATGGAGTTAATGACTCGAAGAAGCTTGCATTAGAGCTTAGTAAGCTTTTGAATGGGCTCTCATGCAAGATAAATCTTATCCCCTTCAATCCATTTGATGGGTGTGACTACAAAAGATCTAATTCTAAAAATATTAATATTTTTAAAGATATTCTTGTTAAAAAAGGTTTCATAACTACGCTGAGAGTCACAAGGGGTGATGCAATAGATGGAGCATGCGGACAGCTTGTAGGAAAACTGAAGAGATCAATAAAAGGCAAGAATTTAATTGAACACAAGGCTATTTAATGGAGAATAAATTAAAGTCTGCTAGCTCTGTTAAAACTGGACTTCTTTTTATAAATGCTAGAAAGGAACTGGGATTATCTATTCAAGATATTTCCTCAAAGCATATGATTAATGAAAAGTATATAAGAGGTATTGAAAGTGGGATATATGATAAGTTCCCTAGCGAAGGCTTTGCTAGAGCATATTTTTTAAAGTATGCACATTTGCTTAAGATAAATCCTGAATTCCCCTCAATCTACTCTCTAAAACCTAGAAAGGATGAGATTGTAAATAAATCCTTTAAAAGCATTAATGATAATTTATTAAAAATAATTCTTGGAATCTCTGCATTGCTGGCTATTATTTTTATTCTTGTTATGGCCATTAACAACTCTTCCTCAGACAAAGACCTAATGGATTCCATAGCAGATTCAGAAATCATCATTACCCAATCTTCTATAGACCTAACTAAAGATTTAGAGCAAGAGATTTCTATTAACATTCCAGAAGAGATACCTAGCATTTCAAAAAATAAGCTTGAAGCACTATCCTCTTCAGATGATAAAATTTCATTTTACAGCGAAGAGCCTATCCAAAAGGACCAAATAAGCATTCCTAAAAATGAATTAGTTTTATACTTTAATGATGAATGTTGGATAGATATATTGGCTGATGGTAGCTCAATAAAATCTGGGTTATTTTCTAAGGGCGATTCGCTAACCCTAATAATTTTAAAACCTTTTCAAATTAGACTTGGAAATGCTTATGCTATTAATGGAACATATAATAATGAGCCTGTTGATTTTATCACCGGTGCTGATACGCTTAATGTAAATACAATATTTCTTTCTGATGAGTGATTGGATAAAAAGAAAAAAAACTAATGTTGTTAGCGTTGGCTCAATCAAGGTTGGGGGCGGCAATCCTATTTCAATTCAATCTATGACAAATACCGAAACTTGTGATGTTGAATCCACAGTTAACCAAATTAATGATCTTAGTTTAGCCGGAGCTGATATTGTAAGAGTGTCTGTCCCATCTTTTGATGCAGCAAAAGCTTTCAAGGAAATTAAAAAAAGAGTAAAAATACCTCTTGTAGCTGACATTCATTTTGATTATAAAATTGCATTAGATGTAGCAGATTCTGCTGATTGCTTAAGAATAAATCCCGGGAATATTGGAAAAGAGGATAGGATAAGAGAAGTTATTAACGCAGCAAAGGATAATAATGTACCAATAAGGGTGGGGGTAAATGCAGGCTCACTAGAAAAAGACTTGCAGGTAAAATATGGCGAGCCAAATGCAGACGCGCTAGTTGAGTCAGCATTGAGGCATGCAGACATTCTAGATAGATATAATTTTTCAAATTTTAAAATGAGCTTAAAGGCATCTAATATAGAAATGACCGTTGAAGCATATAGAAAAATATCTACCTTGATTGATCAACCACTTCATCTAGGAATTACTGAAGCTGGGTCATATAGATCTGGAACTGTTAAATCATCCATAGGCGTTGGAATACTTTTATCTGAAGGTATTGGAGATACCATAAGAATTTCTTTGGCATCTGATCCTGTTGATGAGATAAAAATAGGCTGGGATATTCTAAAAAGTCTGAATATAAGAAGTAGAGGTGTCAAAATAGTTGCTTGCCCTAGTTGCTCAAGACAAAATTTTAATGTAATTGAAGTAGTAAATGAGCTTGAGAGTAGGTTTGAAGATATTTCTGAAAACATTGAAGTCGCTGTAATTGGTTGTTATGTCAATGGTCCTGGAGAAAGTAAAGCTGCTGATGTTGGCTTGACTGGAGCAAGCCCTAAAAACCTAATGTACATTGATGGGGAGCCTAATAAAAAAATTAGCAATGAAAATCTTGTAGATGAATTAGAAAATAGAGTAAGAGAAAAAATAGCTAAATCAAAAGCTGAAATTATAGTAAGGAGCTGATATGAAAAAGATTCAATCGCTATCTGGAATGATGGATTTATTCAAAGGTTCAGACATTTCTAACTCTGCAGAAAATATTTTTAAAGTAGAGAAAGCTCTAAAGGATATTTTTATATCTTATAATTTTTCTGAAATAAGGACACCTGCTTTAGAAGAAACAGATCTTTTCAAAAGATCTGCAGGCGATATATCTGATATTGTTAACAAAGAAATTTATACTTTTTTAGATAGAAATAATAAGAGTATAAGCTTGCGTCCTGAAGGAACTGCCGGTGTTGTGAGATCTATTATTGAAAAAAAACAAGACTCAACTACAAATAAATTCTGGTACATAGGCCCCATGTGGAGATATGAAAGGCCTCAAAAAGGAAGATTTAGGCAATTTAGCCAAGCTGGAATTGAAATTCTCGGCTACGAAGAGGGTAATTCAGAATATGAATTAATGTCATTGATTTGCAATATCATTAACAAACTTTCCATAAAAAAACCCACAATAAAAATTAATCATTTAGGTAATCCTAAAACAAAGAAAGAATATTGTGATGCTTTAGTCTCGTACCTTAGACCATATTCAAATGAATTAAGTGAAACAGAGCTAGAAAGATTAAATAAAAATCCATTAAAGATTCTCGATTCAAAAAATGAAAATACTCAAAAAATTCTTGCAAATGGACCCTCTCTCCAAGAATTTCTTCCAAATGAAAATATCAAATTAATTAACTCATTAAAGGATACTTTCTCAGAATTTTGTTCGATTGAAATAGACTATGCTCTTGTTAGAGGCTTAGATTATTATTCTGGTTTTGTTTTCGAAGCCGTTTCAGATGAACTTGGAGCACAGGATGCTTTTTTAGGAGGTGGAAGGTATGATGTGCTAACTGAAAAGCTTGGAGGAAAAGAACTTCCAGCAATTGGCATGGCTATTGGCATTGAAAGACTTTCAAATATATCTTCATTAGATAATACTGAAGATAATATTGTTTCTTTCATAACTATAACTAGCAATTTAGAACCAAAAGCATTTAAAATAGCCCACCATCTAAGATCATTGAATGAGAACATTAATCTAGATATGAACCTATCTAACAGTAGCCTAAAATCAAAATTAAGAAGGGCCAACAAGATAGGGGCAAGCCATGCTTTGATCATTGGAGATGAAGAGATTAAGAATGAGACTATTTTAGTTAAATATTTAGATGATGAACTTACAGAACAAGAATTAGTCTCATATGATGATATGTATAAGTTTTATAAGTCTTTGTAGATAAAAAAGGAATTAAAAATGAATGAAATTATTGATAACAATTTTGGAGCAACTAAGAACTTTATAAATAAGTATAAAAACTCAATTATTATTTTTATCTCTTTATTGGTTTTTATAGCAGCTATTTTTATATTTAATTCATACAACACTAAAATTTCTAATGAGAAAGCTGCCGCCATATATAATCAATGGATCAATCAACCTATATCTTTAGATGAAGGCCCGGAAACAAAAGATGATCTTTATAATAATTTAGTCAATAATTATTCCTCATCAGGGTATGCAATGATGGCGATGTTGAGTCGTGGAGCTGATTCTGCATCTAAAGGAGATTTTGAAAATGCTATTAATGCATTTATTTTATTAAGAGATGCTTCAGGTGGCTTCACAGGAAATAAATTTTTTAATAAAATATCTAGAATAAGCCTATCGAGAATATACCTAGAAACAGAAATGTATGAGGAAGCATTCTCTCAGCTATCAATTTATTCAGAAGACGCAGCAAATGCATATATCCATGAGCTTATTGGTGATATCTTTGCAGCTCAAGGCAAAAATAAAAGGAGCATTGAGCAATATAAACTAGCTAATGAAAAATACTCTGATCAGCAATCAAAGTCTATTGTCGCTATGAAAATAGCCGATTTAAAGTCATAAGTACCTAAAATGAATTTTAAATATTTTTATATATTTTTCTTCTTTACCCTTACATCTTGCTCAACACTAAAGTTTTGGGAAAGTTCTGAAATAGATATTGATGAACCTATGGAGCTTTCCGATATTCAAATTTCAATACCAGTTAAATCAAACTGGAAAATTCAATTAAGTGGAGAAAATGATCTCGGAAACTTTGTTCCAGGATTCTCTCAGGAAAAATTATTTTTTGCTGATATCACTGGCGCTATTAATGCATATGCTGCAAATTCTGGAAATTTACTTTGGTCAAAGAAATATAATGAACTTAGCTCTGGTATTGCTGCTGGATTTGGAGTGGTTGTTGTATCAGACAAAATGGGCAATGTTGTTACCTTGGATCAAAATGATGGATCTGAAATATGGTCTATTAATGTTAAGGCACGTGTGTTATCTAAAGCGGCCATCGATGCTTCAGCTATTTTAGTCAAAACTAGCGCAGGAGAATTAATAGCTCTTAACAAAAGTGATGGGGAGATTTTATGGTCATATAGATCTCAATTACCGCTTCTTACAGTCAGAGGCAGTAGTAGTCCTGTAATTAATGAAGATAAAGTTATTGCTACATTTGATAATGGAAGGCTAGGTGTTTTTCAACTATCAACAGGCTTTCCTATTTGGGATGGAGCAATATCTTATGTATCAGGCACCTCGGAGCTAGAAAATTTGATAGATGCTGATTCAGATCCTGTAATCCAGGGGTCCTTAATCTATACGACAAATTATCAAGGCAATGTTAGTATCTTTGATCAAGCTCAGAAAAGAGCAATTTGGAAATCTGAATCTTCCTCTTTCTATTCTCCAGTCATAACGAAGGGATTAATAATAGTAATTGAAGATAACTCAAAAATTGTAACTTTCTCTAATAAAACATTAGAAAGCTCTTGGACATCAGGATCCTTGCTGAACAGAAACTTATCTAACCCAATAGCATACAAAGGAAACCTTATTGTTGGAGATTACCAAGGCTTCATTCATATAATTAATCCAGTAAATGGAAAAATTATTGGTAGAAAAAATGTCTCAAAAAACCCAATAAAGTCATTATCTTCTAGAGGGGATTCTTTTTTTGCTGTTGATGAAAAATTTAATTTATTTTCATTAACAATATAAAATACTAGTGATATATGTTCACCTCAATAGCAATAATTGGCCGCCCGAATGTTGGCAAATCAACACTTTTTAATAAACTTACAAAAACCAGAAAAGCAATAGTTTCTGATTATTCTGGTTTAACTAAAGATAGAAACTATGGATATATAGAACTTGGAGATAGTCGCTTTTTTGTTATTGATACAGGTGGAATTGCAAAAGATGAGTCTATTTTAAAGGAAGATATTGCTGATCAAGCATGGATTGCTGCTGAAGAGTCTAACATTATTATATTTGTTCTTGATGGATCTCAGGAACTAAATAATGAAGATTTAGATATTTTACAAAACTTAAGAAAACTAAATAAAGAATTTATTACAGTATTGAATAAATCTGACAAGAAATCACAAAGTCAGATAAAAGTTGATCTTATAAAGAAAGGTCTTGATGATTATATTGAAATAAGTGCAGAACACTCTTCAAATATCAATGACTTAAGGTCAATTCTTAAAAGCAAGCTCCCAAAAGAAAGAATCCTATATCCTGAAGGAAAAAGAGTTGCTGTTATTGGAAGGCCAAATGCAGGAAAATCTACTTTCATTAATAAATTCATTAATGAGGAAAGGCTTATTGTCTCTGAGATAGCTGGAACTACAATTGATTCAATTAGCATACCTTTTAATGTAGATGGTAAAGATTATGTCTTCATAGACACAGCAGGAATTAGAAAAGGTTTTAAAACTAGCCATAAAGTTGAATACTTTTCTTATGTAAGAGCCCTCCATTCTGTAGTGGAGTCTGATGTTGTTCTTTTTTTGTGTGACTCCTCGGAAGGAATAGTTGATCAGGATTTAAAAATAATAAATATGGTTTGTGAAACTGGCAAGCCTTTATTGATCGCCTTCAATAAGATTGATCTTTTAACTAGAAAAGAAAAAGATGAAATGTACAGCACTAAAAGAGCTCAATCTAATTTTTTAGAAGACTTTATTAAACTAGAAATTTCAGGAATTAAGGGCACAGGATTTAAACGACTATTTAGAAACCTAGACCAATTAATTACGAGATCTCAAAAAACATTTACAACATCTGAATTAAACAAATCATTGGAAAAATTTATAAATCAGAGCGCTCCTCCATCTGTCGGTGGAAGACAGTTAAAACTTAGATATGTCCACTTTGCTGGAATTAACCCAACAACATTAGTCATTCATGCTAATAATGATAAGAAAATACCAAGTAATTATAAAAAGTATTTAGTAAACTCATTTAGAGATAGACTTAAGCTTAGAAGCATACAATTAAGACTATTTTTTAGAAAGTCAAAAAATCCATTTAAAGATAAAGTGAATAAGTTAACTGAAAGGCAGATCAAAAAGAAACAAAGGTTGATGAAGCACGTTAAAAAGAATAAAAAGTAGTCTTTTTTGAGCACTTGACTCATATTTATATTCATTTTCTAGGGTATAATCTCAGCACAAATACTACTTAAAAAAGAACATTTGTCTACTTTAAAAACTATGAAAAGACCTGTAAATATAAACCTTCTTAAAATAAAGCTTCCGCTAACTGCTTTGCTTTCAATAACCCATCGTTTAAGCGGTATGTTTATATTTTTTATTGTTATGCCTGTGTCAGTAATTTCATTATCTTTCTTGCTAGAATCAAGTGCATCTTATGAACTATTTAAAGAAAATTATAATTCCAGTATTAGTCTTAAAATAATATTTTTATCTCTAATAATTATATTTAAATATCATATTTTTACTGGAGTTCGTCATATGCTAATGGATTTTCACCTAATTAGTGAAAGCCTTGCTTCCTCCTATAGATCATCTCAGATTACCTTAATTCTTTTCTTGGCTGATAGCCTTTTAACAGCAGTGGTGATTTTATAATGCACATCGGAAAGCTTTATTGGTTCATGCAAAGATATAGTGCAATTTATTTTTTAGCATTTATTGTTTATTTAGAGTATTTATTCCTATCAAACGAGTTAACTTATACTTTTTTAAGCACAAACATTTATTTTAAAATTTTCTTAAGTATTTTTATTGTCCTTACTAATATTCATGGTTTTATTGGCCTATGGACAGTAGGAACTGATTATCTAACAACGAGGACTTTAGGATTTCTATCAGACAGATTAGGGGGAGTTGCTAACTCTGTAAGAAGATTATATGAAATCCTTTTCATAACAATGGGCTGTTTAATTACAGCCTTATATTTTTTAATTATCTGGTTTTAAATATGAACAACATCAACTCATCAAACATTAAGACTTTAGAATTTGACGCCTTGATTATTGGCGGCGGCGGCTCCGGAATGAGAGCCTCGCTCGAACTTGCCAAGTCGGGACTTAAGACAGCAGTTGTTTCAAAGGTTTTTCCTACTAGATCTCATACGGTTTCTGCTCAAGGCGGTATAACATGTGCTATCCAGAGCGCAGATCCCAATGATGATTGGAGATGGCATATGTATGACACTGTAAAAGGTGCAGATTTTATAGGAGATCAAGATGCCATTGAATACATGTGTTCAGAAGGTCCGAAGGCTGTGTTTGAGTTAGAGCATATGGGTCTTCCATTTTCTAGATTTGAAAATGGTAGAATTTATCAAAGACCTTTTGGTGGTCAATCTAAAGACTTTGGTAAGGGTGGGCAAGCTGCAAGAACCTGTGCTGCTGCAGACAGAACAGGACATGCACTTCTTCATACTTTATATCAAAATAATGTAAAAGAAGGATCAAACTTTCTAAATGAGTGGTTTGCTGTAGATTTGGTTAAAAATGCCAAAAATGAGGTAACAGGTGTTATTGCATTTTCAATTGAATCTGGAGATGTTGCTTACCTTAAAGCTCAATCAACCGTCCTTGCTACTGGTGGGGCTGGAAGGATTTATGCATCAACCACGAATGCGCTTATCAATACCGGTGATGGCTTAGGTATGGCATTACGCTCAGGATTTCCTGCGCAAGATATGGAAATGTGGCAATTTCATCCTACAGGAATATATGGAGCTGGTTCATTAGTAACAGAGGGTTGCAGAGGGGAAGGCGGCTATCTTATAAATGCTGATGGTGAAAGGTTTATGGAAAGATATGCTCCAAATGTAAAAGATCTTGCTGGAAGAGATGTTGTTGCTAGGTCAATGGTTTTAGAGATTTTAGAAGGCAGAGGCTGTGGGGAAAATAAAGATCATGTTTTCTTAAAGTTAGATCATTTAGGTGCAGATGTTTTAAATGCAAAGCTTCCAGGCATTTGCGAGCTTTCGAGAACTTTCGCTCATGTTGATCCAATATATGAACCTATTCCAGTAGTCCCAACTTGTCACTATATGATGGGAGGGACGCCGACTAATGTTAATGGTCAAGCTTTTACCAAGTCTGGTAATAATGACATAACAATCCCAGGATTATATGCTGCTGGTGAGGCTGCATGCGTATCAGTTCATGGTGCCAATAGACTTGGTGGTAACTCTTTATTAGATCTCATTGTATTTGGAAGAGCAACAGGAAAGCATATACAAGAAGAAATAAACAGTGGAGGCGGTCTAGATTCTGCATCAAATTCAGACATTGATGAGTCTCTTGAAAGACTGAATAGGTTAAATGAATCAACTTCTGGCTACCAAACTGCTGAAGTAAAAAGACAACTCCAAGCATGTATGCAAAACTACTTTGGTGTTTTCAGAAGAGGCGAGTTCATGAAACAGGGAGTTGAAGAGCTAAAAGAAATTAGAGAAAAAACTAATAATCTTCATGTTGCTGACAAAAGCATGGCCTTCAATACAAGCAGGGTAGAGGCACTTGAGCTTCAAAATTTACTTGAAGTAGCTGAAGCTACAGCTATTGCAGCACTTGAAAGAAATGAAAGTAGAGGCGCACATGCAAGAGATGATTATCCCGAAAGAGATGATGAAAATTGGTTGTGTCATTCTATGTATGATCCAATATCAAAAACTTTATCTAAAAGGGAAGTTAACTTTGAGCCAAATCAGGTAGATGCTTTTCCACCAGCTGTGAGGTCTTATTAATATGAGTTCATTAGAAGTAAACCTTTATAGATATAATCCTGAAACTGATAAGTTTCCTTATATGAAAACATATAACATTGAGAAGCCCTCAAGAGATATTATGGTTCTAGATTTACTCCATCTCCTTAAAGAAGGCGATGAATCAATTTCCTATAGAAGATCCTGTAGAGAAGGGGTGTGCGGGTCTGACGGGATGAATATCAATGGAAAAAATGGCCTAGCTTGCATCACACCAATTTCAAGTGTAATTAAAAAAAATAAGATTGATTTAAGGCCATTGCCTGGACTTCCTGTGATTAGAGATCTTGTAGTAGATATGTCTGAATTCTATGCGCAATATGAAAAAATAAAGCCTTTCCTTCAAAATGACACAACAGCACCAGAGCAAGAAAGGCTTCAGTCACCTGCTGATAGAGATAAGTTAGATGGTTTGTATGAATGTATTTTGTGTGCATGTTGTTCTACTAGCTGCCCTTCTTTTTGGTGGAATCCGGATAAATTTGTTGGTCCCGCAGCTTTGCTTCAGGCGTATAGATTTTTAGCTGATACAAGGGATTTAAAAGCTGAAGAGAGACTAGAAGATCTATCAGACCCATTCAGTGTTTATAGATGCCATGGAATTATGAATTGTGTAAGTGTTTGCCCAAAAAGTTTAAATCCAAACAAAGCAATTGGGGAAATAAAGTCAATGTTACTTAAAAATAAAGAGAATATTATTGCAAGAGATGGAGCTTAAATTTAAAGAAAAATGAATTTATCAATGGGGGAATTTTGGGAGAGTTCGCATGTATCAGGAGGGCATTCAGCTTATCTTGAAAGTTTATATGAGCAATATCTCGAAGATCCAAGCCAGCTATCTTCAGAATGGAAAAGGTATTTTGATAATTTAGATTCCAATGTTAATGGTGATGGAGATATTTCACATCAAAAAATAGTTGATGAATTTAGAAATATGTCTAGAAGAAATGGCTTGCTTGAGAATATTCCAGATGCAAGGCAATCAAAAGTAATCAGATTAATTCAATCTTATAGAAATAGAGGTCATCAGAAAGCTAACTTAGATCCTTTGGGTATGATGGATAGGGCTAATATAGAAGATCTTAACTTAGAGTTTCATGGTCTATCAAAAGATGACCTTAATGACGAATTTTTTACTGATACTCTTCTAATAGGAAAAGAGAAAGCCACGCTTAAAGAAATTATAGAATCACTTAAAGTTATTTACTGCGGCAATATTGGTATTGAATATAACCACATTATAGATACTAACGAAAGGAAGTGGTTCCAAAAGAAATTTGAATCTAAATTAGGAAAATATATCTTCTCAACTGAAGATAAGCTTCATATATATGAGAGATTAAATTCCGCAGAAGGCTTGGCTAAATATTTAGCAGCAAAATATCCTGGAATGAAAAGGTTCGGTATTGATGGTGCCGAGTCTTTAATTCCCTTAGTAGATGCTGTTATACAGAATCTCGGAGAGCTTGGAGCAAATCAAATTTGTTTTGGAATGGCACACAGAGGTAGACTTAACTTGCTTGTAAATGTACTAGGCAAATTACCCTCAGAGCTCTTCTCAGCGTTTGATGAAAACTATGAAATTACTGGTGCAAATACAGGGGATGTAAAATACCACTTGGGCTTCTCTTCAAACCTTAAAACAAAAGGTGGGGAAGTGCATGTCTCTTTGAATAGCAACCCTTCTCATCTAGAGATTGTTGACCCAGTTGTGCTGGGTTCAGTAAGGGCAAGACAGGATAGGCTTGATGATTTAGAAAGACAAAAAGTTGTCCCTGTTTTACTTCATGGGGATGCCTCTTTTTCTGGTCAAGGTGTTGTTATGGAGTCTCTCCAGATGTCACAAACTAGAGGATTTAAAGTTGGCGGAACTATACATATTGTTGTTAATAATCAAATAGGTTTCACAACAAGCAATAAAAATGATTCTAGATCCACAGATTACTCAACAGACGTAGCAAAGATAATTCAGGCACCAGTTATCCATGTCAATGGTGATGATCCAGAAATGGTTGTTAAAGCTGCGATAATAGCCAGCAAATACAGAAAAGAATTCAATAAAGATATTGTAATTGATTTATTTTGCTACAGAAGAAGAGGTCACAATGAAGCCGACGATCCGTCTGCAACTCAGCCTCTAATGTACAAGAAAATAAAAAATCATCCATCTGTGCTAACTCAATACGAGGATATATTAATTAGAGAAGGTTTAATTTCTTCTGATCAAACAGCAGAGGTTAGATCTAATTACAGAAGATTACTTGAATCAGGCGCATCAGTAGCAAAAAACCTTGCAAAAAAACCAAATATAGATCTTTGGTTTGATTGGAATGAATATATAGATAATAATTGGTGGGAAGAGATAGACACCTCCATAAATAATAAAACTATCTCTAAATTAGGCAAGGATATCTCAAAAGTTCCTGAAGGCTTTAAGCTTGGATCACAAGCTATGAAGATATTTAAAGATAGAGATTCAATGACAGAATCTAAAATTAATATTAATTGGGGTTATGGAGAAATGTTAGCCTATGCCTCTCTTTTATCAGAAGGTTATCCAATAAGGCTAACAGGCCAAGATGTAAGAAGGGGAACTTTCTCTCATAGACATGCATGCGTTTTTGATAAGGAAAGTGGCGATGGCCACATACCATTATTTGAAATTGCTAAAAAGAATAATACTAAGTTTGATATTTATGACTCTTTATTATCTGAAGAGGCTGTATTGGCATTTGAGTATGGATATTCAGCAACTTGGCCAACAGGTCTAGTTGTTTGGGAAGCCCAATTTGGTGATTTTGTTAATGGTGCTCAGGTTGTTATAGATCAATTTATTGTTTCTGCTCAACATAAGTGGGAGAGACTCTCAGGGCTAGTAATGCTATTACCGCATGGGTATGAAGGACAAGGCCCCGAGCACAGCAGCGCTCGAATAGAGAGGTTTTTACAGCTTTGTGCTTCAGAAAATATTCAAGTATGCGTTCCAAGCTCTCCGTCTCAAATTTTTCATCTTTTAAGAAGACAGGCAATAAGAAAGCTTAGAACTCCCTTAGTTGTAATATCTCCTAAAAGTTTATTAAGAAATCCAGATGCTTCCTCTAATCTCAATGATCTTTCTAATGGCTCATTCCAGTGTGTCATTGATGACAAGTCTAACAAGAAAGAGATTACAAAAATCATTCTCTGCTCAGGAAAGGTTTTTTATGACCTTAAAAAACAACAAAAATTAGACTCAAAGGAACATATTGCAATAATAAGAATTGAACAACTATATCCGTTTCCTTACGATGATCTAGAAGTCATACTTCAGGGTTATCCAAATTGTAATAAAATAATTTGGTGCCAAGAAGAGCCTGCAAACCAAGGAGCATGGTTCAGTCACAGACATAGAATACAAAGAGTCTTAGACAGATCAGATAAAAATCTAGAGATTTCTCTAGTTAGTAGGACCGCATCTGCAGCTCCTGCTGTAGGGATGATGAAATTGCATTTAAAACAACAAGAGGAATTAGTAGAGCTAGCTCTCAAATAAGATTATGACAATAGAAATAAAAGCACCAACCTTTCCTGAATCCGTCGCTGACGGAACAATTGCAAACTGGTTAAAAAAAGAAGGAGATACTGTAAAGCAAGATGAAATTATTGCTGAAATTGAAACAGATAAAGTCGTTTTGGAAGTAATAGCACCAAATGAAGGAACTCTATTAAAAATAATTAAAAATGAGGGCGATATTGTCCTTAGTGCAGAAATTATTGGAGAGTTTGATGATACTGCAATCGCATCATCTAAATTAACTCCTACTAAGAAAATTCAAGAAGCTACCGAAGAGAATAAAGAAACTACTATCGATAAGAAGACTGGCCCAGCAGCAAAGAAATTAATAAGCGAAAATAATCTTGATAAAGGCAGCATTGAAGCATCTGGTAAGGGCAATAGAGTAACAAAAGAAGATGTAATAAATCATATTGAAAAATCGAAGAACCCTAATAGCAACGACAATAAAGTAAATATTTCTTTATCTAATAATAGATCTGAAAAAAGAGTACCAATGTCACGATTAAGGGCAACAATTGCTAACAGGCTTTTAACTGTTAAGCAAAATACCGCCATGCTAACAACTTTTAATGAGGTTGATATGCAACCTATTAAAGAGCTTAGAGCTAAGTATGGTGAGGAGTTCTTAAAACAACATGATGTAAAGTTAGGGTTTATGGGATTTTTTGTAATAGCTGCAGTTCAGGCTTTAAAAAAATTCCCTCTTGTAAATGCATCAATAGATGGGTCAGATATTGTTTATCATGGCTATCAAGATATTGGAGTAGCTGTTTCAACGGAAAGAGGTCTTGTTGTTCCTGTCATAAAAGATGCAGATACTCAATCATTGCCTGAAATTGAAAAGTCTATTTTAGAATATTCCATAAAAGCCAGAGATGGAAAACTTTCAATAGATGAAATGCAAGGAGGCACCTTTACTATATCCAATGGCGGTATTTTTGGTTCATTATTATCAACACCAATTTTAAATGCACCTCAAACAGCTATATTGGGTATGCATTCGATTCAGGATAGGCCTGTAGCAGTTAATGGCCAGGTTGTTATAAGACCTATGATGTATTTGGCTATGAGCTATGATCACAGGCTTCTAGATGGAAAGGAGGCTGTATCTTTCTTAGTTTCAATTAAAGAGCAGCTTGAATCACCAGAAAGATTATTACTAAACTTATAAAAGGAAAATTATGTACGATGTTGTTGTTATTGGTTCGGGCCCAGCTGGATATGTTTCAGCTATAAGGGCATCACAGCTTGGTTTAAAAACTGCTTGTATTGAGCAGGAGCAGAATGATAAAGGAAAGCCTTTATTGGGCGGAACTTGTCTTAATGTAGGTTGCATTCCTTCAAAAGCATTACTAGATTCTTCTCATAGATATCATGACGCAAAGGAAAACTTAAAAGCTCACGGAATTGAAATAGCTAAGGTTGATTTAGACGTTGCAGAAATGATGAATAGAAAAAATTCTATAGTTAAAAAGTTAACCGATGGCATTTCAGGTCTATTTGTTGGCAATAAAGTTGAATCATTACAAGGATCAGGGAAAGTGATTTCTCAGGGCAAGGTTGAGATAACAAAACTTGACGGCTCTAAAGAGATAGTTGAATCAAAAAATATTATTATAGCATCCGGCTCATCTCCGATTGAAATAGGCTCAGCTAAATTTAATGGAGAAAATATTATTGATAGTACTGGAGCACTTGACTTAGACGAAGTTCCAAAGACTTTAGGAGTCATTGGAGCAGGTGTTATAGGTTTAGAGCTTGGAAGTGTTTGGGCAAGACTTGGCTCTAAGGTTACTGTCATAGAAGCATTAGATGAATTTCTTCCAATGACTGATAAGGATATATCAAGAGAAACTCTAAAAGAATTTCAAAAACAAGGTCTAGATATTAAGTTGGGATCTAAACTTATTGATTCTAAATCAAGTAAAAAAGGTGTAGAAATAACATATGAGTCTAAGGATGGCTCCAATAATATGACATTTGATAAATTAGTCGTTGCTGTTGGAAGAAAGCCTAATTCAGATAATATTTTCAATTTGGACTCAGGAATACAATTAGATGAAAGAGGGTTTATAAATGTCGATGAATACTGCCAAACAGATGTAGAAAATATTTGGGCAATAGGTGATGTTGTTAGAGGTCCTATGCTTGCTCACAAGGGCAGTGAAGAAGGAATTGTGGTTGCTGAAAGGATTGCGGGTAAGCATGCTGAAATGAACTATGACCTAGTACCTTCAGTTATTTATACTCATCCTGAGATTGCTTGGGTTGGTAAGAATGAAAAAGAACTTGTTGATGAGGGCATAGACTACAAGGTTGGAAAATTTCCATTTGCAGCTAGCGGGAGAGCTCTAGCTGTTGATCAATCAGTTGGTTTTGTAAAATTAATTTCAGAGACAAAAACTGACACAATACTTGGAGTTCATGTTTTTGGACCTTCTGCAGCCGAGATAGTTCAACAAGCATTAATCTCAATGGAATTTGGTGCAAGCTCGGAAGATCTTGGCCTAACAATTTTTAGCCATCCAACAGTTTCAGAGGCATTACATGAAGCTGCTCTTTCAGTCAGTAATCAAGCAATACATATTGGGAATAAAAAACGATGAATTTACATGAATATCAAGGAAAGGAATTATTTGGGCAATATGGTTTACCAGTTTCAAAAGGAATTGTCATTGAAGAACCTGAGGATGCTTTAAAAGCTTGTAGGGATATCGGCGGCTCTAAATGGGTAGTAAAGGCACAGGTTCATGCAGGAGGCAGAGGAAAGTCGGGTGGAGTAATCTTAGTAGAAAACCCTGAAGATGCAAAAGAATTTGCAAAAAAATGGCTGGGTAAAAGACTTGTTACTTATCAAACAGACGTAAACGGCCAGCTGGTCAACTCAATATTAATTGAAGAATGTACCGATATTGAAAATGAACTTTATTTAAGCGCGGTAGTAGACAGAGCATCACAAAGGGTTGTTTTTATTGGTTCAAGTGAAGGTGGTGTTAATATTGAAGATGTTGCTAAAAATACTCCTGATAAAATTATTTATGAAAGTATTGATCCTATGACCGGAGCTCAACCATTTCAGGCAAGAAAAATTGCTAAAGTTCTTGGGCTTGATGCTTTACAAGCAAAACAATTTACACCAATGCTAATTAATTTAATGAAATTATTTGTAGAAAAGGATTTAAGTTTGCTTGAAATAAACCCTCTAGTAATAACAAGTGGAGGCAAACTTCACTGTTTAGACGCAAAAATAAATATTGATTCTAATGCTATATATAGGCAGCCAGAAATTGCTGCAATGCATGACTCCTCTCAAGAAGATCCTAGGGAATCTGATGCTGCAAAGAATGATCTTAGTTATGTATCCTTGGATGGAAATATTGGCTGTATGGTCAATGGTGCTGGTTTGGCTATGGGAACGATGGACACAATAAAATTTTATGGCGGCAACCCAGCTAATTTTCTTGATGTAGGTGGGACCGCAACACAAGAAAGAGTTGCTAAAGCTTTTAAAATAATTCTTGCAGACCCTGAAGTAAAAGTAGTCCTAGTTAATATATTCGGAGGAATTGTAAGGTGTGACCTAATAGCTGAGGGAATACTTGCAGCCATTGAAGAGGTCGGCGTTGAAATACCAGTAGTGGTTAGGCTTGAAGGAAATAATGCGGAGATTGGTTCAAAAATTTTATCTGAATCAGGTATAAAAATTGAGAGTAAAAATGATTTAGCTGATGCAGCTAAAAAAGCAGTGGAGCTATCTAAATGAGCATATTAATTAATGATCAAACAAGAGTATTAGTTCAAGGATTTACAGGCTCTCAGGCAACTCTGCACTCTGAGCAGGCCATAGCATATGGTACAAATATTGTTGGTGGTGTTACTCCTGGAAAGGGCGGTCAAACACATCTAGACAGACCTGTCTTCGATACAGTAAACGAAGCTATGAAACAGGTAAAGCCAAATGCAGCCCTTATCTTTGTTCCAGCTCCTTTTTGCAAAGACTCAATACTAGAAGCCGCAGAGTCAGGAATAAAACTTATAATTTGTATTACCGAAGGTGTTCCAACTTTAGATATGCTTATAGTAAAAAAGAGAGTTGATGAATTGGGCGTAACATTAGTTGGTCCTAATTGTCCTGGGATAATAACTCCTGGCAAAGGTAAAATGGGAATTATGCCGGCCAGCATTCATATTCCTGGGTCTATAGGGATTATATCTAGGTCAGGGACGCTTACTTATGAGGCAGTTAAACAAACAACCGATCTTGGCTTAGGTCAAAGTTCTTGTGTGGGTATCGGTGGAGATCCGATTCCAGGGTCTTCATTTATTGATATTTTAGAAATGTTTGAAAATGATGACCAGACGAAAGCAATTGTGATGGTTGGAGAAATTGGAGGATCTGCAGAAGAAGAGGCAGGAGAATATATAAAAAACCATGTTACAAAACCTGTTATTTCATATATTGCTGGCCAGACTGCTCCTGCTGGAAAAAGAATGGGGCATGCTGGAGCAATTATTGCAGGTGGAAAGGGTACTGCTAAAGATAAAATAAAATCTTTAAGTGAATCTGGTGTCCATATTGCAGAAAATCTTGTAGATATAGGAGCTAAAGTTGCCGAGGTGTTAGGCCGCTAAATTCTTTTCTAAGACTTTTTCTAATTATCCAATTTAGTCTATATATTGATAGGAATGAAAAAATTGTTAAACCAATTATCATTCCTATCCACATTCCCGCTGCTCCAAGAGGGCTTCCAAATCCATTCATTGTTAAATAATAACCGGCAGGTATTGCAAATATCCAATAAGATATAAACAAAAGAATCATCGGTGCAAAAGTATCTTTATACCCTCTTAAACTTCCCACTGCAGACATTTGTATTCCATCAGGGAGTTGAAATATTGCAGCAAAAATCAACAAACCAGTTGCTATTTTTATCGCGTCTATATCAGAACTATATAGGTAAACAATGTTTTCTCTAACTAATAGAATTGTTATACAGGTTATAAAGGAGCTAATAATGCATAAATATATTGTTGAATAGGAAGCAACTCTAGCCTGAAATTTATTATTTTCACCTACTAAATTCCCAACTCTTGTTGCAGCTGCAAGTCCAATGGATAAAGGAAGCATAAAAAATAAGCTTGCAATATTAAGTGCAATATAATGACCAGCCACAACTGTTTCACCTAATACTCCGAGGATTAGAGCTGCACCTGAAAACATACTTAATTCAATAAAAATCCCCATGCCTATTGGGGTTCCAAGCCTAAAAACTTCTTTTGTTGTGTCAATTGATGGTGGGGTAAATTCGACAAAAGGTTTCGTGGAAGTATATTTATCTGAAAACTTTATGTAGATTATTAAAGTAATCATCATCAAAAATGAAACCAAGGTAGTTGCAATACCGCAACCAACTCCACCAAGTTTTGGTACACCAAAATAGCCATACACAAAGATAATATCTAGAGGAATATTTAATAACATACCAGTAAATGCAATATAAAAAACTGGTCTTGTTAAGGCCATGCCTTCGCTGTAGCATCGTAAAGTGGTAAAAATTGTCATAAAAATTATCCCTAAAGATAGTGCTTTGAGATATGAGCTAGATATAGAAGTTATAGATTCATCAATAGGGAGATAAAATAAAATATTTCCCATAAAAAATAATATAATACATACGATAAAACCTAAGAAAAATGCTATCCATAAGATTTCTCTTAACTTTTTTCCAATTTTTTCGTATTTTTTAGCTCCAAATAATTGGGCAACTATAGGAGTTACAGCAAAAATAACACCTGCTATTAAAAACCATATTGTATTAAAGATAGCAGAACCAACTCCTAAACCAGCAAGATCAGCTGAGCTTGCCCTTCCAGCAACAATTGTGTCAGTTGTGCCCATTAACATATATGAAAGTTGAGATCCTAATATCGGGATTCCAATTTTTATAAGGTTTTTAAACTCAAAAATGTCAGGTTTAATCAATTTATTTTCGCTAAATAATTTTTTTGCTACTTTATCATATTAGAATATATTTTTTTGGAGATAATTATTAGAAAAGATAACAGACCGTATTGGTTAAAAAAAGCAACAACTAGATTGATTAATGTTTATGTTGATCATTTTCTAAGACCTCAGTTTTCCAATCTAGGAAAGGGAGGAGCATATTTCAAACCAAGGTATATAAAAATATTTGGTACAGAGATTTCAATTGATGACTATCCAACTCTAATTGGTTCTCCAGATGCATATATTCAATTTACTGCTTGGAATGTCGGTGGCTGGAATGGCGAAATAGAAATTGGACGATATTGCTTAATTACACCAGGTGTAAGAATTATGGCTGCAAAAAAGATATCTATTGGTGATTCATGCATGATTGCCCATGGTGCATATATTTCTGATGCAGATTGGCATGGAATATACGATAGAGCAGAGCCTGTTGGGAAGGCAAGCCCTGTTATTCTGGAAGACAATGTATGGATTGGAGATGGCGCAGTTATTTGTAAAGGCGTAACTATTGGAATGAATAGTATTATAGGTGCTGGTTCAGTAGTTACTAAAGACGTACCTTCAAATTCAGTCTTTGCTGGCAATCCTGCAAAACTTGTTAAAACAATTGAAGAAAAAGATTTTAATACTAGGGCTAATTTTTTTAGCGATCCAAAAAAGCTTGCAATGGATTTTGATTCTCTTGATAAACACTCATTAAAAAACAATACATTTCTAGGTTGGGTAATGAGCTTAATAAAACCTTCAAAAAAGAATTAATGTGAAAATTGTTGCTGATATTGGGCTAAGAGGCATTGATAAGATCCTCCCCCTTATGAATGGGCTTGAATTTTTTGATATTAACTTGTTGGAAACCAATGAAATTACTTCATATGCTATCAAAGAGACAGATATTCTTTTAATAAGATCTCAAACAAAAATTGATCGCCTCTTGCTTTCAGGTTCAAATATTAAATGGATTGGATCTGCAACAGCGGGAATTGACCATATAGATAAACAATACTTGAAAGACAATGGAATAGGTTGGTTTAATGCAAGCGGATGCAATTCTTTATCTGTTTGTAATTATGTTTTGTCTTGCCTTTATGTTCTCAGCTCAAATGGTTTATTTAAAAAAAATGATACAGTTGGGATATTGGGTTTTGGTAATATTGGAAGCAAGTTAAAAAAAATTCTAGATAATTTAGGTATAAATAATTGTGCTTATGACCCATTTATTCGTAACAAGTACTTATCAGAAATAGATGATGTAATGAATTGTGAGTTATTAACAATTCACACGCCTTTAACCTTTGAAGGGCAATTCCCAACACAAAACATGATTAATAAAAGATATCTCTCTTTAACAAAATCTCACTCAATTATTAATACCTCTAGAGGAGGAATTGTTGATGAAAAAAGGGTTTTAGATAGTCATATTAATTATATTGCCGATGTTTGGGAAAATGAGCCTAATCCTAATATAGCATCTATAGAGAAAAGCTATATCGCAACCCCTCATATAGCTGGTCATAGCCAAGAGGGTAAGCTAAATGGAACCATTGCTGTATTAATTGAATTGATGAATCAGTTAAATTTAAGTAAAGATGTTAGGGCAAAAAATATTGAAACTTTAAAAGAATATGTTGATAAAAAAAATTATAAATATAAAAGTCTTAAGGATTTCTATAAAGAGTATTCTGTGATCAGAGAGTCAAATAATTTTAAAAGAAGAGCTCATTGTGCACTTGATAAGTGCGTTGATAATTTCAGTCAAATAAGATCAGACCACCCAGAAAGAAATGATTTAGTATTTTTTGATAGTCAGTAGAAGTCTTATGTAAATAAATACATAAAATATGTATTTTAAATATATATTAATATTTGATGCATATTTGGCATCATTTTTGCATTAAATTATTATATATAACAAAAGCTATAAATATTTTAGCTTATTTGGATTCATATTTTTGACAGGAGAAAACATTATGTTGCTAAGAGAAGAAAAAAAAGAACCTAGAAAAATTTCAAGTCAACAGCTTGCACGCCTTGAAACAATAAAGCCTTTTATTCAACAAGTCCTAGATATGTTTACTGATAACAAGGATGCTCCTGCTTCAATAATTTATTTCAGATCAGATGTATATCGATATTTTTTTCTTCTTAGCTTTATGATTGAATACTTTGAAGGATCAGAAATATCTCAAGAACATGCAATATCATTAGTACCTCAAAGATTTGCATCAAGAATTAAACGTCTTCAAGTGCTTAAACATGCAGTAAAGCTAGGATATATAATTGAGGAGTCTTCAAATATTGATAAAAGAAGAAGAATTTATACACCATCTGAACTTTTAGTAAAAGATTTTCTTGATGGAGCCAATAAAATTAACTCAATATTTCAAAATTAAAGCTTTAAGTTTTTACTACATTTAATTAAGTTAATTCATTACAATTGAGCAATGAGTAAAATTATTAAAAGTGATGATGAGTGGAAGAAGTCTCTTTCAGATGACTCTTACAAGGTAACAAGACAGTCTTCAACCGAAAGACCATTTACTGGAAAGTACTGGGATTTTGATGAAAAAGGTGTTTATAAGTGTATTTGTTGCTCTGAACCTCTCTTTGAGTCTCAAACCAAGTTTGATGCTGGTTGCGGGTGGCCAAGCTTCTTCATACCTATTGAAAAAAAATGCATATCTGAGCACGAGGACAATACACTAGCTAGAACTAGAACTGAGGTTAAGTGCTCAAAGTGCGACGCTCATCTAGGGCATGTTTTCGAAGATGGTCCTGATCCTACAGGTTTGCGATATTGCATAAACTCAGTAGCATTAGACTTTGATGAAAATTAAGAAATTCAGTTGAATAAAGTTACAAAAAATAATCCAAACCTTTTTCAATCGTTAAAAAAAGTAAGTGGCTGGACCAGCATTTCTAGGGTTTTTGGTCTTTTAAGAGATATAGCTACAACTAGCTTGTTAGGTGCTTCCTATCTCCACGACATATTCGTTGTCATTTTAAAAATTCCTAATCTATTTAGAAGGTTTTTTGCAGAAGGGGCATTCAATCAAGCTTTTATTCCTGTATACAGTGATTATGTTAGAGAGGGAGATGATAAAGATTCTAAGGAGTTTCTAGATTCTCTTTTTGGAACTTTATTGGTATTTCTATTTAGCTTTGTTGTTCTTGTTTTAATATTTTCTCCCTTTGTGGTGATGTTATTTGCACCAGGTTTTTATGCAGATCCAATTAAGCAGAGCATCTCAGTTGATATCTTAAGAGTCATGTTTCCATACCTAGCTTTGATTTCGCTTGTTGCTTTTGCTTCTGGAATTCAGAACACACATTCAAAATTTTCAATCCCAGCAGCAACACCAATAATTTTTAATTTATCTTTAATAATTACGGCTTTTAGTATCGCTCCAAAATATGAAATACCTGTTTATCCACTTGCATGGAGCGTTTTAGTTGCTGGTTTTATTCAATTATTAATTCAGTTATCACCACTTTCAGCAATTAATAGAATTCCAATACCTAAAATTAATTTTTCACACCCAGGAGTAAAAAAAGTTTTACATGTAATGTTACCAGCAATATTCGCTGGAGGAATAATGCAAATAAATATTTTAATAGATACAATTTTTGCATCTCTTCTTGAAACAGGGAGCCCAACTTGGTTGTATATTTCTGATAGACTAATTCAGTTACCAATGGGGATATTTGCAATTGCGATAGGAACAGTTCTTCTTCCGCTCCTATCAAATATAGATTTTAAGAAAAATAAATTATATTTTATTGAAAGTGTTAAAAAAGGACAGAAGATGGTTCTTTTAATAGGACTTCCCTCTTGCATAGGCATATATTATTGCGCTGAGAATATCATAAGCACCATTTTTTATAGAGGCGAATTTTCAAATTTTGATGTAATTAAAACTTCTTTAAGTTTAGAGATCCTTGCATTAGGACTTCCATTTTTTATGTTGATGAAGATACTAATACCAGCATTCTTTTCAAGGAAATTAACAAAAATTCCTGTTGCGATTGCTTTTATTTCATTAGTATTGAATATTATTCTTAATTATTTATTTGCTTTTGTATATGGATATGGGCATGTCGGAATTGCAATAGGTAGCTCAATTGCAGCCTTCGTTAGTGTTCTAATTCTTGAGCTTATATTAACAAGAGATGGGTTGATTGAATTAAAGAATCCTTTTAATAGGTTTAATATATCTTTATTACTTTCATGCATTCTATTAGCTACCTTTTTATATAACTTCAATCAATATTTTGATTTTCTGACAATGGCATCTTTTGATAGAATCAAAATTCTTTTTATAGAAATTATTTTTTCAATTCTTCTTTATTTTATTTGTATTAAAATCTTTCTTGGCAAGGAACTAAAAAAACTAATAGCTTAATAGAATGTATTTAATAAGAGGTCAAAACAATATAAATCTTTTTAAAAATAGATATCCTAATGTGAAATTATCTGCAACTATAGGAAATTTTGATGGGCTTCATTTAGGCCATAAATCTATCATTCAATCAATCAAAAAAGATGCTGAAAAGAAAGGATCTAAAACAATTGTTTTCTTTACTGAGCCACATGCCTCAGAGTATTTTGCAAATATAAATAATGATAAGTTATCTCCGCCAAGAATATCGCCATGGCGAGAGAAGGTAAGGCTTCTCGATCAGGAGGGTATCGACTTTGGTTTCTTTTTAAAATTCAATGATTCTTTGAGATCAATGTCACCGGAAAAGTTTATAGAAGATATCTTAGGTTCCTTGAATTTAATATCTCTCAAGGTTGGTGATGATTTTAGATTTGGAGCAAACAGGGCAGGTGATTATAGTTTTTTAAGAAATTGGGGTGCAAATAATCAAGTTGATATATCAAATACGCGTACATTTCTATATGAAAAGAAAAGAGTTAGCAGTTCGCGAATAAGAGAATCTTTGCTTAAAAGTAATTTTGATTTAGCATCAAAATTACTTGGAAGACCTTATACATTTTCAGGAAAAGTTGTTTGTGGTCAAAAGCTTGGAAGAACAATAGGGGTTCCCACTGCCAATCTCTGGATTCCAAAACAAAAACTTCCAATATCTGGTGTTTATGCAGTTAAATGCATGCTTGAAAACCAAAGTTTACAAGGAATAGCTAATATGGGCACAAGGCCAACCGTAGATGGATCAAAACCAGTTTTAGAGGTTCATATTTTTGACTTTAATCAAGACATCTATTCAAAAAGATTGGAGATTGAATTTAAACATAAAATTAGAGATGAAAAGAAGTTTAAGGACCTTAATCTGTTAAAATCTCAAATTCAAAAAGATATATCAATGGCCAAAGAATTACTAAGATAAAAATTATGACCAAAAACTACAGGGATACCTTAAATTTACCAGAAACAGAACTATCCATGAAAGCTGGCTTGCCCAGAAAGGAGCCTGAAATTCTTAATTTTTGGAATGAAATTGATCTATACAATAAAATTAGAGAACAAAATAGTGGTAAAGAGAGATTCATATTGCATGATGGTCCTCCATATGCAAATGGCTCAATTCACCTAGGACATTCGGTTAATAAAATACTTAAAGATATCACTATAAAGTCAAAAACTTTGAGCGGATATGATGCTCCATATATCCCAGGTTGGGACTGTCATGGACTACCTATTGAGCTAAATGTAGAGAAGAAACATGGTAAAAGGAGCGATATCGTTTCTGATAAAAGACAATTTCAGAAAGCATGTAAAGAATATGCAATCACCCAAATAGATAAACAAAGGGAAGATTTTATAAGATTGGGTGTTTTGGGAGAATGGAACAACCCTTACCAAAGCTTAGATTCTTCTTTTGAAGCAGATGTAGTTAGAGCTTTGGGGAAAATTTACGAGAAAGGACATATCCATAAAGGCGAGAAACCTGTGAACTGGTGTCAAGACTGTGGTTCTGCTCTTGCAGAGGCAGAGGTTGAATACATGGACAAAGTCTCAAAATCAATCGATGTATCTTTTGAAATTACCCCAGAATTTATTCCAAATATTAATAAAGTTTTTGATCAGGCTCATATAAAAAATGTTTCGTTTGTAATATGGACTACAACACCATGGACTATACCCTCCAATGTAGCAGTATGTATTAACCCTGAGTTAAAGTATGCTTTAGTAAAAAAAGATGAAGCATTCCTTGTTATTGCAGAAGACATGATAGATTCATGTAGTCAGAGGTGGCAGGCAGATATAGAAAAAATATCAGTCACTAAAGGGAGTTCATTTGGTAAGATCACCTTACAACACCCCATTGTTAATAGAAAATCATACTTATTAGAAGGCGACCATGTTACAACTGAGGCCGGAACAGGGTGTGTTCATACCGCACCTGCTCATGGCTTGGATGACTTTCTTGTTTGTAAAAAAAATAATATAGATGTTTATAAGGCCTTAAATGCAAAGGCTTTCTTTACCTCTGATTTTGATTTTATTGAGGGGCTTCCGCCTCTAAAAGCAGATGAAAAGATTATTGACAAGCTAAAAGAATTAAACGCTCTCATTTCAGTAGAAGATTATCATCATTCATACCCTCACTGCTGGAGACATAAAACCCCATTAATTTTTACAGCCACAGCTCAATGGTTCATTTCTATGGAAAAATCTAATCTTCTGTCAAATGCCAAAGGGGTTGTAGATGCTGTTAAATGGGAACCTTCGTGGGGACTTCAAAGAATAAACTCTATGCTTACAGACAGGCCTGACTGGTGTATCTCGAGACAGAGAAACTGGGGAGTGCCTATTACTCTAGTAATCCATAAGGAATCTGGTGATATTCATCCTGATCAAAATAATTTATTTAATAAATTTGCGGATTTAATAGAAAAAGAAGGAATTTCTGCATGGGACTCATTAGATTTATCTAAATTTATAGATGATCATGAGCAATACATAAAAGTAACTGATTCTTTAGATGTTTGGTTTGACTCAGGTGTCACCCATTATGCTGTAACGGACAAGAGATTTGGTGAAAATACTATTGCAGATTTGTATCTTGAAGGTTCAGACCAACACAGGGGCTGGTTCCAATCATCATTATTAACGTCTATTGCCATAAATAACAGAGCTCCTTATAAATCAGTCCTGACTCACGGTTTTGTTGTTGATGAAAATGGAAGAAAGCAATCAAAATCATTGGGTAATGTTGTTTCACCTCAGAAAGTTTGGGATAGCCTCGGCGCAGACATTCTCAGACTTTGGGTGGCATCAACTGATTTTAGAAGTGAAATGGTGGCATCTGATGAAATCCTGAAAAGAGTCTCAGATCAATATAGAAGGATTAGAAATACCTTAAGGTTTGTATTAGGCAATCTTCATGATTTTGATGAATCAAATTCTGTTAAGACTGAAGATCAGGTAGAGCTTGATAAATGGATAGTGAATGCAACTAAAGAACTTGAAGACAGCGTCCTTTCAGATTTCAACAACTATGCATATCATACTGCTGTCCAAAAAATCCATAATTTTTGTGTTAACGAACTCGGTGGAATTTATCTAGATATTGTTAAAGACAGGCTCTATACCACAGGAAAGAACTCTCAAGCGAGAAGATCGTGCCAAACCAGTCTTGATTATATTTGTAATATAATTGTAAGACTGATTGCCCCAATCTTATCTTTTACTGCCGAAGAGATTTGGCAAACCCATCCTTCGCTTAAAAAACAGGGAGAGTCAGTTTTCCTTAATTCTTATGGGTATAAGAATGTAGATAGTAACTCAATGATTACCAAAGAAAATTGGAATAGGATTTTTGAGATAAAAGATCTTGTTAATCAGTCAATAGAGTCAATGAGATCAGAAAATAGTATTAAAGGATCGCTTGATGCTGTTGTCACTATTAATGTTAAAGAAGATGATTATTCTCTATTAGATAAAATAGGCAAAGAGCTTCATTTTATATTCATCTCAACTGATGCAAAGATTAATTTATCAAACCAATTTTCAATTGATATTGCACTATCTGAAGCTCAAAAGTGTACAAGATGCTGGCATAGATGTAGCTCAGTTGGAACAATTGAGGATCATGAAGAAATATGTTCAAGATGTGTGGAGAATATTGAGAGCGAGGGAGAATCCAGAAGTTTTGTATAAATTCTTCCCATATATTTTTATTATTATACTGGTTCTAATAGATGTAGTAGCTAAAAATTACTCAATTGAATATTTAGAATTTGGACAATCGGAGCCCTTTTTACCCTTTATCGATCTCCTTCTTATTTACAATTCTGGAATTGCTTTTGGAATGTTTGATCTTGGTGAAAAATTCTTTTCAAATATAATTTTTACAATTGGAATGCTTATTGTTTCTTACCTTTTTTATTTATTTAGAAATGAAAAAATTAAGATAAAAATTTATAGCCTTGCCATGATTATTGCTGGGGCGTTAGGGAATTTAATAGACAGAGCCCCTGACGGACAAGTTACCGATATGTTTCATCTATCTATAATGAATTTTTCATTTTTTGTATTTAACCCAGCTGATGCTTTTATTTCAATAGGAGCAATTATCCTCATAGCATCTGAATTTTTTTATAAAAATGAAAACAGCTAATAGAAATATTAAGCTAGCAAACCCTCGAGGTTTTTGCGCAGGAGTCGATAGGGCAATTGATATTGTTAATAAAGCCTTGGAAATTCATGGTGCCCCAGTCTATGTAAAGCATGAGGTTGTTCATAATAAATTTGTTGTAGAAGATCTTAAAAAGAGAGGAGCCATATTTATAGAAGAGATTAGTGAAATACCTGATAACTCTCTGGTAATTTTTAGTGCTCATGGCGTATCAAGAGATATTGAGATTCAAACAAAAAATAGAAACTTAGATTTTTATGATGCCACCTGCCCACTAGTAACAAAAGTTCATATGGAGGTCGTTAGACATGCAAGAGCCAATAAAGATATTATCTTAATTGGTCACGAAGGACATCCTGAAGTTGAGGGAACGATGGGAAGGCATGTTGATAAAGATAATAGTAATATATATTTAGTACAAGATGATCAAGAAGCTGCTCGCTTAGAAGTGCAAAACCCAATAAATCTAGCCCTCGTTACTCAAACAACATTAAGTGTAGACGACACCAAATCTATTATTGAAATATTATCAAATAGATTTCCTGAAATGAAAATACCAAAAAAAGATGACATTTGCTATGCAACACAAAATAGACAAGATGCTGTAAAGCAGCTTGCTTTAGAATCTGACTATTTGATTGTAGTTGGTTCAATTAATAGCTCTAATTCAAATAGGCTAAAAGAATTGGCTGAAAAATGTGGTTGTAAGTCTGTACTAATAGATGAATTTGATGATCTTGATTTATCAGAACTTGATGGTTGTTCAAATATATCGATTACAGCAGGAGCATCAGCTCCAGAAGAAAGAGTTCAAGAGATAGCCAAAGCTCTTGAAAAACATCTTGGAGCCTCTGTTGTTGAAAATGGAAAAGATGAAGAAAATATTTTCTTTAAACTCCCTCCAGCTCTAAGGTAAATGCAAATTAAGGATCATATTCTTAAAGGCACTAGATTTTTAGAGTCCCCCAATTTCAATGAAAGGCCTTTTAATACTAAAATTAGCCTTATAGTAATTCACTCTATAAGCCTTCCTCCAAAAAAATATAATACAAATCATATTGAAAAGTTTTTTTTAAATGATTTAGATTTTTCATTAGATGAGTTTTATAAGACAATAAAAAATGTAAAAGTTTCATCACACATACTCATTAAAAGAACCGGAGAAATTATTCAATTTGTGCCCTTCAACAAGAGAGCATGGCATGCTGGCGAATCATCTTATAATGGGGTAGATAATTGTAATGATTACTCTATAGGTATAGAGCTAGAGGGTTCTGATGATGATGCTTTTGAAGATATTCAGTATGAAAATTTGAGCCTCTTAACATCTGTTTTAATGCAAGAGTATACTGGTATAAACAAAAACAATATTATCGGTCATTCAGACATTGCTCCAGGTCGTAAAACAGATCCTGGAAATTTATTTGACTGGGATAGATATTTAAAATATGTATAACCTAAAAAAAATGTTTGTAATGCTCTTTTTGGGCTTTGGATCAGGATTACCTTACATTATTCTAATAAGCACATCACCTGCATGGCTTAGAGATATAAATATTGATTTGAGCTATATCGGTTTTTTTGCATGGCTAACGGTTGCATATGCATTTAAATTTTTATGGGCTCCGCTAGTTGATCGTTTTTCCATTCCAATTTTATCAAAATATGGTCATAGAAAGAGCTGGATAGCTTTCATGCAGTATTTGATTCTAATATGTCTATTAGTTATATCAGATATAAATCCATCTGAAGACTTTGTTTTGTTTTGTATGATTGCTGGACTGATGGCTTTTGCTGGCTCAATTCAAGACATAGCAATAGACGCATTTAGAATAGAGTATGCACCTATTAGCGAGCAAGGTAACTTAGCTGCTGCCTATCAACTTGGATATAGACTAGCTATTATTGTAGCCACATCATTTGCTTTAATCTTTGCAGATATAAATGGTTGGTCTATGACATTTAAATTATTGGCTGCTTTAATGTGCATGGGTCTCATAGGAGTTATTTTCTCTAAAGAAGAAAAAAACATTGAACTTAGCAAATTGAATTTTATTAATTCTTTGATTCATCCTCTAACTGACTTCTTTTCTCGTTTTGGGTTTTTTATGGCTTCCATGCTTCTCTTAATAATAGCCACATACAGGATAACTGATATTGTAATGGGACCAATGGCGACTCCGTTCTATCTTGATATGGGTTTTACACTTACTGAAATTGGAGCAGTGGTTAAAATAGTTGCATTAGTTTCATCCATTATTGGTATTTTTCTTGGCGGATTATTAATCAAAAAGATTAAGACATTTAACTCACTTTTAATTGGAGCATTTCTTGTAATGTTCACCAATATTCTATTTGCATATGTTGCCATTTCAGATAAAAATTTAATTTCTCTTACAAGTATTGTTGCAATGGATAGCCTTGCAGCAGGCATTGTTGGAACGGTTAATATAGCTTTTCTTTCAAGCTTAGTATCAAAAAAATATACCGCATTTCAGTATTCATTACTTACTGGATTTATGGCTGGGCCTGGCTTTGCTCTAAAAGGGTTATCTGGGGTGTGGGTAGAATCTCTTCAAGGAATTTATGGCTTTTATTATGGCTGGATGGGCTTCTATGTAATCACGTCCCTTCTTACTATTCCATGTATATTTTTTCTCTTTATAAACAAAAAATTCTTAATTAATTATGAAAAAGCTATATAGACTAATCTTTTTTACTAGCATTATAATTACTGGATATTTAAGCATTGTTTCTGCTTCAGATATTCCAGCTTTTGCAGCACTAGGCTTTATTAGTGATAAAATTGTTCATTCTTTAGTATATTTTTTAATTGCGCTCTCAGGGCTTTACAGTGGTTTTAGATTTTCCAATTTCTTATTCCTAACTTTAGTTTTTAGTTTTGGGTTTCTTATTGAAATGATCCATTATTTTCATCCTTATAGGTATTTTGAACTTGCTGACTTAGTTGCGAATCTAGTCGGCATACTATTAGCTCTATTAATATTTACAAAAAAGATTGCTTAATCTATTGATTTCTTATATTTAGCCCTTAACTATTGAATATAATACGAAGCTATATATATAGTTAGCGAAAATAATTTTTTTACTAGGAGAGAAGTTATGAAATTAAGACCTTTACACGACAGAGTTGTGGTAGAGAGAAAAGAGGAAGAGAAAACATCAGCTGGAGGAATTATCCTTTCTGGAACAGCTGCTGAAAAACCTTCGCAAGGAGTGGTTATTGCTGTTGGGCCAGGCAAAAAAAATGATTCTGGTGAAGTTGCCCCAATGGGCGTAAGTGTTGGCGATACTGTTATTTTTGGCCAATATGGCGGCAGTGAAGTAAAAATTGATGGACAAGAATATTTGATCTTAAGTGAGAATGATATTTTTGGTGTTATAGAATCTTAAATTTTAAATAAGGAGAAATTAAACATGTCAGCAAAAGACGTAAAATTCGGTGACTCAGCTAGGAGTCAAATGTTAGATGGCGTAAATATCCTTGCAGATGCTGTAAAGGTTACACTTGGACCAAAAGGTAGAAACGTAGTTCTGGATAAATCATTTGGTGCACCAACTGTTACCAAAGATGGAGTTTCAGTAGCAAAAGAGATTGAGCTTGAAAATAAATTTATGAATATGGGAGCTCAAATGATTAAGCAAGTAGCATCTCAGACAAATGATGAGGCTGGAGATGGAACAACAACAGCTACAGTTCTTGCACAGTCTATTGTTAATGAAGGCAATAAAGCTGTTGCTGCAGGAATGAATCCAATGGATTTAAAAAGAGGTATTGATAAAGCAGTATCCGCAGCAGTTGAGCATGTAAAAGGGCTTAGTGTTCCATGTGCAGATAATACAGCTATTGCTCAAGTAGGAACAATTTCAGCTAATGGCGACAAAGCTGTTGGTGAAATTATTGCTGAAGCAATGGAAAAAGTAGGCAAAGAAGGTGTTATCACTGTCGAAGAAGGTAGTGGTATTGAGAATGAGCTAGATGTTGTCGAAGGAATGCAATTTGATAGAGGGTATCTATCCCCTTATTTCATTACGAATCAAGATAACATGACAGTCGAGCTTGAGACGCCATTAATACTTTTATTTGATAAAAAAATATCAAATATCAGAGATTTATTGCCTCTTTTAGAATCAGTTGCAAAAGCAGGAAGGCCGCTATTAATTATTGCTGAGGATATAGAAGGTGAAGCATTGGCTACACTTGTTGTTAACAACTTAAGAGGAATAGTAAAAGCAGCAGCTTGCAAAGCTCCAGGTTTCGGTGATAGAAGAAAAGCAATGCTTGAAGATATTGCTATTTTAACTGGTGGAACTGTTATATCTGAAGAAGTTGGCCTTAATCTTGAGGGTGCTAGTATTGAAGATCTAGGAACATCAAAGAGAGTGGTTTTAAATAAAGATAATGCGACTATTATTGACGGAGCTGGAGACGAAAAAGCTATAGCAGCAAGAGTAAACCAGATCAGATCACAGATAGAAGAAACATCTTCTGATTATGATAAAGAAAAACTTCAAGAACGAGTTGCTAAACTTGCTGGCGGGGTTGCGGTAATTAAAGTTGGTGCAGGTTCAGAAGTTGAAATGAAAGAAAAAAAGGCAAGAGTAGAGGATGCTCTTCATTCAACCAGGGCAGCAGTAGAAGAAGGTGTAGTTCCTGGAGGTGGATCTGCTTTGATTAGGTGTCTAGAAGCTGTTGAAAAAGTAACAGGTGATAACGATGATCAAAATGTTGGAGTTAATATTGCTCGAAAGGCATTTGAAGCACCCCTGAGACAAATAGTATCAAATGCAGGTGAAGAATCATCTGTCATTGTTGCTAATGTTAAGGATGGCAAGGATTCTTATGGGTTCAATGCAGCAACAGGAGAATATGGTGACATGATAGAGATGGGTATATTAGATCCTGCTAAGGTCACTAGAACTGCAATTCAAGCCGCAGGCTCTGTAGCTGGAATGATGATAACAACAGAAGCCATGGTTACTGATATACCAAAAGATGATGCTCCTGTCCCACCAATGCCTGACATGGGCGGAATGGGCGGAATGGGCGGAATGATGTAACCTATTGTCTTTAGTGACACGAAAACGAGGCTTTTGCCTCGTTTTTTAGTTTTAGGCACTGTATAAATACTATTTTTAGGATAATATTGTAACTACACTTTATTAGGGAGAAAACAATGGATCTATTAGATGTTTTATTTAGAGCGCTTCATATTTTATTTGGGATTACTTGGATAGGCCTTCTATATTATTTTAATTTTGTTCAGACGGAATATTTCAAAGTATCAGAACCTTCAGCAAAATCTGATGTAGTTCAAAAATTAGTTCCTAATGCATTATGGTATTTTAGGTATGCCGCATTATTTACTTTTCTGACAGGTCTTTATCTTATTCACTATCTAAGCATAACTATAAATATTGCAATTATCCTTGGAGCTGTGTTGGGAACATTTATGTTCTTAAATGTATGGTTAATTATTTGGCCAAACCAACAAAAAGTGATAGCAGGCGCCGCAGATGCAGCTGACGCTGGAGCAAAGGCTGGATTAGCATCAAGAACAAACACCCTGTTCTCAATACCCATGCTTTGGTTCATGGTGTACTCAGCTCATGGTAATAGCATAGGAAATACAATCTTATCTGCAGAAGAGTCTCTCATGTCATTATGGGTAGGATTAATTCTTGTGATCGCAATAGAGCTTAATGCTATATTTGGTAAAATGAATGCAGCAATTACATCTGTTAAAGCGGTGATTCATTCTGGGATAGCGTTAACAGTTATTCTTGGATTACTGGTTTGTTACCTATAAAACTAAAAAGTTTTCAATCATAAAAAAGAGAGGCCTATGCCTCTCTTTTTATTTTAACCCGTGATATAAAATTATCTTCAATAGAAAGAACTTCATATTTGTATTTTTCAATTTGTAAACACAAATTAGCTTGAGGTATAAAGTCTAGATGTTCAGTTATTAAGCCATTTATAGTTTTTGAATTATCTTCAGAGATATCCCATCCCAATGCCTTATTAATATCTCTTATCTTGAAGTTTCCATTTGTTAAGATTGACTCATCCTTTAATTTAACAAAATCAATATCGGGATCAGATTTACTTTCATTACCAAATTTACCTACAATTTCTTTAAAAATATCCTCAATTGTAATTAATCCTTGAATCTCTCCATACTCGTCAACAACTAAGCCCATATTTCTATCATGAATTTGAAATTCTTTAAGCTGCTTCATCAATGCAGTTGATTGAGAGACAAAATATGAATGAAGAAGGATATCTTTTATTTCTGATTTTTTTTCAAAGCGATTAATAAATTCATTTGAATCTTTTAAATGCAGTATCCCAACTATGTTATCAATATCTTTGTCATATATTGGGAGTCTTGTGTATGCAGCAGATTCAATTATTTTTTTAGCTGCAGCGGTATTGTCATCAATATCTATCCCAATTATATCTGAAGTAGGGACCATGATATCCTCAACAACAAGTTCTTCCATACCAAGTACAGACGAAAGAATGTAACGGTAACTTTTTGGAATCAGCTCCCCAGAATCCTCTAAAAGAGTCTTCAACTCTTCCGTATTAAGATTGTCATTGTCATTTGCATCTTTTAGATCAATATTAAATATTTTTAAAAAATATGAACTTATTTTATTAATTAAAATAATTAATGGCCTAAATATATATAAAAGACTTTTCAATAAAAATGATGATTTCGTCGCAAACACTTCAGGTTTAATTGCGGCTATTGTTTTTGGAGTTATTTCTGAAAATATAAGTATAACTATCGTTAACATTACAGAGCCAAGCAAAACATTACCATCAAAATATTCAATCATTATTATAGTAACAATTGCAGATGCTAAAATATTTGCAAAATTATTACCTACCAAGATAGTAGAGAGGAGTTGGTCAGGCCTTTTTAATAAATCTATGGCTCTTTGCGCACCTTTATGAGATTTTTTTGAAAGGTTTTTAAGTTTTACCTTATTAGATGCCATCATCCCAGTTTCAGATCCTGAGAAAAAACCACTCAAAACTAATAAACCAGCAAGGGAGGATAATAAAAAAATTAAAGATGGGTTTTCAATCATAAATTAACTATAAATGAATAATATATTTGCTAAGTAAGCAAGCCACACCGCACATAAAGCTATAAATAAATTTCTTACAGAGCTTTTGATAGTAAGGTTAAATTTCTTAATTCCAATCAAAGTAATTAAGTATATAAATAACGCAATAGATGCAAAGATAACTTTAATTATAAGGTTTGTAGTAAATATAGATTGAATAATAAAGCCAGACAAAAAGGATAAAATTAAAAAAAATAAACCAATGCCAAGAATTTTAAAAACAATCTTATAACTTTTTTCTATTGAAAGTGTTTGAGTGTTTTCAAGCTCACCATTTTTAATATCAAGCATTTTCTTTTCAAGCGACACCATTTCATAGAAAGCTACAAAAAGAAAAATAAGACTTAATCCAGTTACTATAAAGTGAATATGCGAACTATTTCCAATATTTCCATATGTCAGAGAGTATAAAGATATATATAAAATTGAAGCCACAAATGATGAAATATATGGAGATCTTCTATCTTTTATAAAGACTCTCAGAAAAAAATATATAATTACAGATACTGTAACTTGCGTAATAAAGTTCATTTATTGGATTATAAAAGCAAAAGTTTTTTATTAATACTATCAATATTAGCAAGCTTACCCTAAAATACACATCTTTTTTAACATTAAGATTAAATACGGAAATATGGTAATAATTAGATTAGCTAGAAGCGGGGCCAAAAAGAACCCTTATTATTTTGTAACAGTTGCGGATGAAAGAAAGCCTAGAGACGGTTCTTTTATTGAAAGACTTGGTTTCTTTAACCCCTCTGCACGTGGTCAAGAAGAGAGACTTAGAATTGATTTAGAGAAGCTAGATCAATGGGTTTCAAAAGGAGCACAACTAAGCGATAGAGTAAAAAAATTAGTTAAAGAGGCTAAGCTTTCTCCTGAAGAGCTCCAAGCTAAACTTGATGCTAAGAAACAAAAAATTGAAGCAAAAAAAGCATTAGCTGAAAAGCTAGCAAAAGAAGCTGCCGAGGCTGAGGCTAAAGCTGCAGAAGAAGAGGCAAAAGCTGCTGCAGCTGAAGAGGAAGAGGCTCCTGTGGAAGAAGAAGCTCCTGCTGAAGAAGCTCCTGTGGAAGAAGAAGCTCCTGTGGAAGAAGCTCCTGTGGAAGAAGAAGCTCCTGCTGAAGAAGAAGCTCCTGTGGAAGAAGAAGCTCCTGTGGAAGAAGAAGCTCCTGCTGAAGAGGCTCCTGTGGAAGAAGAAGCTCCTGCTGAAGAAGCTCCTGTGGAAGAAGAAGCTACTGTGGAAGAAGAAGCTCCTGTGGAAGAAGCTCCTGTGGAAGAAGAAGCTCCTG